>Ga0310786_10000150_pt1 | contig 115888 bp, 76 predicted proteins | sample AusTroGonzalo_MG_FD_203881 | JGI IMG/M metagenome (GOLD analysis project Ga0310786, IMG submission 203881) | Bovine rumen microbial communities from tropical cattle in Woodstock, Queensland, Australia - Gonzalo_03 (v2) (version 2) | ecosystem: Host-associated > Mammals > Digestive system >...
GGTATAAACTCTATTACTTTATTGCAATGTGGGCAAATAGATATGTCACCTATATAACCATGAATCCCCATTGGCAATTCTACGCGATACCACTTTAAAGCATCCGAAGGCGAACCACAATCTAAACAAGCAATATGATTAAGTTTTGAATCTATTTCATCCGTCAGTTTGTCTTGTATTTTTTCTATTTCTAACCGTTCCCAATCTAAATCGGGTCCACCTACAGCAGAGCTTCCTATTGGATTCGGAATATCCATAATGCTTGTTATCAAACCATTATGAATTTCAAGAATCACATATAAATTTACATATCCTTTTGGACTGATTTGTAGTGTCGGCAAATCAAACCATTTGCATTTTTTTACTGCACACTCAACAATCACCTTGTCGTTATCACACCTTAGCAACCAATCTTTCCAATAATCAACAATGTTTTTAGCGCCTACAATTGTTTTTCTATCATATATGACCATTGTAGCATCTTCTGATATCAAATTTCCCATGTTAGAAAAATCCCTTTTCAAAAATGCCTCACCGAAGCTTTTTAAATACTCCGTGTCTATAAAAGGGTTTACATCATCTGAAACATTTAATGAACGGAAAGATTCTTCGGAACGGATATCATTCACATCAACACTATCTGCATATTTTGCCCCATAGACATCCTTTAGTGTAAGTGTTTTGTTATATTTTTTGTTGTACTCTGCCAATGGCATTACTGTTCCGTTAACGACAACGCAATCTGATTTGAGAAACTTTCTTAGTTTTTTAGGGATAGGACGAGCTTTGTCTTTATACCACCACTTTCGGATTAATACAAATAATCCGACCAGTAAAACTATTGGCATAAAAATGATTGACAACACCTCAAATAATATATTCTTATTTTTCCTATGATACTTGATTATCAACGGCAGTCCGATGCATATTAATACTGCATAAACTATTAAAACAATTAGAATTTTACTCATAATATTCACTAATTTTGATTAAACATTTTTTTACTAATTTTTCCAATCTTATTCTTTCGTTTTCCTTTGAATTAAAGCACTTTATAATATGTCCGATTTCATAATTAAATCATTTTTATCGCTATAGCATTACAAATGATGAGATTTAAGCGTGTCGGAGTGCAAATCCGACACGACAGAGTTTATTTATCTGTATTATGTAAATTTCTAACTACAACAACACCATCAGTACCAACGGCAAGCAGATGTTTTTCATCTTGAGAAAATGCTACCGATGCAACATTTCCAGCACGCTGGCAAGGGTAAGAAACTCCACTAATTCCTTTTCCAAAATCATTGTATTGTTCCAAACATAAATCAAGATTATTAATATCGTAAATATATATATTGCCAGATGGTTGATGTCCCCAATTCCAATTGGGATGATGGGTGTAGTCAATGTATTGTTGATTGGAAAAAGCTATATATTTCCCCGAAGGACTAAAACACAAAAGATTTTTTCCACTAATATTTTTTGTTTCCTTATAGAGTGATTCGGCTGTTACGATATATGAATTAGGCGTACTATCATAGTATGCAACATCTCCGTTTTTATTAAATGTTGTCAACCATATCGCCAATAAATCTTTATCCGCATTTTTTGTTTTTCTGAGAATTTCTTTATCTTCTATAATGTCATATATTACGAATAGGCCAGAACCACCTGATATTTTTGCTCCAAAAGCGAGATATTTTGAGTCATACGAAAAAGATACATAATTTAAAAAATATGCATTAGGGTCAATGGGAATAAATTTTTCTTCGCTATCTAATCCTGTTTTTTTGTATTTTACATAATAATTAGAATCAATAAAATAGGTTGTAAAATTGGCACTTTTTTCAATTTGTTCCTCTGATAATTCTTTGAAAATAGGACTTTCAGTATGATTTCTTATTAAAGATTTTCTAAATTCAATTATTTTTAATTTCTCTTCATCTTCGGTCTTCTCGTTGTAATTATATTTTTTCACGAGAGATCTGTAATCTAGATTTGAAATTATTTTATTATTCTCCAATTTGTTGATATATATAATTTGCATATTGTTATACGCGCAATATTTCCCATCTGGACTCATAAAAATGTAGTTTGACAATTTCTTGGGATCAACAACTTGTAAAGTTATAGGATCCCTCCAGACAGGATTCCTGTTACTTGTATTAAAATCTAATTCAGGTTTGTATCCATTAATTCCAGAATTATTTCCTACTGTACAATTACTAATATCAAATTCCGTTAATTCTAAATCATCAAACCCTATTATATTTTGTGTATGTGAGTCTATTTGTAAAACAACTTTTTTACCATCGCTTGAAAAAAAAGCATTGTTATATTTAGAACTATCTAGAACATTGCTTAGAATATTAATTCGATGTTGATTTTCATCATTGCGCATAATATTCAACGAAAAGTCATTATAGTCTAGGATGGTATCATTTTCATTGTCAAGCGACTCTCTTATATATATATCACCAGATTCGATTGTTATAAAATATAATCCCTTTTTTGATTGTCCAATAATTGTTTCATTTTGATTTAATAATATTCTTTTTTCTTCGTTTTTTTCTTCTTCATTACTATTTTCTTGGAGTTTATTATCAAAAATGGTATCATCAAATGACAAAATCTTACTCTCATTTTCTTTAAGAACAAATTTGTATGATTCGTATATGCCAATGTAATTTTTATTATACGGATAGCAGATATTCATTTCGCCATAGATGGTAATTAAATTGTTCTCGTGATCATCTGTGTAGTCGGTTTTATGAATATTTATACTAATTATTGAAGGTTTTGTTACATTATAATCAGCAAATATTTTATCGTTGTATAATCGCAATACACCATCTTCAACTTCTGAATATCTAGCATTTTTCTTCCCACACCATTCCTCTATAATATGGGGAACACGAAATTCTGTTGTTTTAAAATTTGAAATATCTCCGTTTAAATGGAATAGAATATATTTATTTCGATTAGAATCACCTTTTATGAAAAGATTATTGCATAATATATAGTCATTATCATATAGCCAACCAATTTCTTCTATTTTTTCAATAGTATCTGTTTTCAAATTCAAGCAATATACGGAATTTTCTTTTACATAATATAAGTTTTCATATATTGAATATTGCCCAATAAAATCTACGATTGTTTTTTGAGAAATATAATTGTACACACATACAGTGCCTTCCTTTTTATAAATAACTAGATGCTCGTTACAATAAATATATCCATTAAAACTGAAAACAACTTCGCCAGACTCAACATTGTAAATAGAATAATCATTCTTTGTTTTAAATAAGAAGAAAATAGAAGAATCAGTATCATCCGTGCATTCAATTGTTTCTGGCGTTATATTGTATTCGACTTTTTCTTCTTCCGTATTTCGATTTGTAATATATAGTCTATCCATTGCTATTACAAATACCCATGGATTATTGTCAAAAATGATTCCCTTTTTTATTTCGCTTCCACCAAATTTTAAGGCATCTTCAATAATGACAATTTCTTCTTGACATTCACTCCTTAAATGATGGACACCTGCACCAAGGCGGACTTTTATTTCTCCATTAATTGTCCAAATCGTTCCAGAGTCATCATCTGTCACGATTAATTGTGGAATATCACTTTTTATGACAATATAATTATTTAAATATGCGTGATGCGTGTTTAATGTAAATTGAATCATATTATTCATTTTCTATTAATTATTTTTCTTTTTCCTGAAGAATCTATTTCAACAAGAACTTTATCACCAACTTTATAACCATTAGGATTTGTATTTATACAATCTTTTTCTTCGTTTTCGTAAACTATAATGATTGCACTTGCTAGTATCTGTGTTATTGTAGCCTCTTGTCTATTGCATATATTTGCTTCAATTTTGTCCGATACTTTTTTTAGCAATGCTCTTATTGTGTTGAAATTTTGATATTTGAAAAAGTCATGTAGTTTATTTTCTGGGTCGTTCTTTATAATGTTACAACGATGCAAACCTTCATTCCTAATTTCTCGTAGTTCACTTAAATTTTTGAATGTGAAATCATTCGTTTCTTCATTATAAGGGAAAAAGTCCAAGCAAAAACACCTAATTTTCACCGATACTGGGACTTCTGATATATTCTGTTCTGAACCTGTTCTTACAAATGGATATTTGTCTGATTTAGTTGAAATTTCAGCATAAGATAAAAAATTATTTAAGTCTGGATATTTAATGTAATAATAGAAGTTTAGTATGTTTTCTAATTGGAAGAAAGCATTAAGACAAAAATAGTATAATCTTTCTGTTTCGTTTTTTGATTCATAATTCAATGCATAATTTTCCATCCTTAGATTGTCAACTAGCAATTGATTTTTCAACGCTATATCTGTTATATATTCGTAGTTTATACTATTCTTGCCCCTAATATTCAACGCTTTTCTTATAGATGATATGTCTTTTGCTATACTATTTCCTGAACCATACCTATTTCGTAACTCTTCTAAAAACCAATAATTGTCTTTGTCCTTGACTATTTCATCAAGGAATTCTAGCAGTTTTTTTAGTTGTTCTCTGTTTTGTTCCATGCTTAATGTTTATAATATGGATAAATCAAAATTTGATTCAAATAATTGATTCAATTTTTCTTCAATAGAGGTACCTGTTGTATTGGATAACTCATTGCTTTGATTGTCAGGATTCTGTACTTTATACATATCAATAGTGGCTTCTGCAGACTTTTGTGATTCTATAGCAAGTTTTCTACATACGGACAAAATCTTAAATCGTTCATTCAAATTTTTGTAAATCGAATCACTTTCTCCTTTAACCATTTTAAGAAAATCTAATTTTCCGCCAATTACATTTTCTATGCGTGGATTGCTACTTAATTGTTTTGTAGGTTCGTATAGTTTAATGAATGTTGATTGAGCCTCTTCATAACCGTTTGTTTCCCAATTATGTATCATTGTACGCAGTTGTTTAACATACTTACGCGATACATTTACTTTTTCATTTACTGTTAGCCCTGTAACTTCCTGTCGCATACCTATATGGCATAAGCGAGTTTTATCTTTATTTATTGTAAAATGTTCTTCATTCTCAATAATATTGCGGAGTGATTTGCAGAATTTTCCATTTTCAGAAAAAATGTTTTTCATTCCGCTAAAAGTTATATCATCAGCATAACGAGTATATTTTAGTCCGTATGCAACTGCTAGTTTGCATAATTTACGGTCAAGACGCTCGCAAATGAAGTTTGTAATAGTAGGTGATGTTGGAGCTCCTTGTGGTAGAACAGATTTATTTTCTGCATTTTTGTAACAGCACAAGTCAGATACAAGGCTTGCAATCTGTGGGTTAAGACAAAATGGTTTAGATTGCAGCCGTTTATACAATCGACCTGACGATATGCTTGGAAAGAAATCCTTCAAATCAATGTTATAAACAAACTTCTGTGATGTATGAACTTTTGCACCATCGACAATTGAACGATTAGGAACAAATCCAACAGCATACTTGTTTGGAGTATATATTTGTTGAAAAATGTAGTTTAGACATTGTTGTATTCCTTTTAATGTAGAATTTGGCGCATCTATGGTGCGAAATTCACCGCGTTTCTTTTTGGGAATCCTAAATGTAATGTATAACTTTTCATTATCATTTGAATGAGCATGAAAATGTAATTGCTTTAGGGTATAGAATTGTGATTTCTCTTCTGTTTGTCCGAATATTTCAACAGATACAATATTTATCAGATTTAGCAAATCATTTTCATCGCTAATGGATTGCCAAAGATTTACAATCCTTGACGAAAAATTTTCTACTTCGCTAATAATTTGTAAAGATTCCTGTTTGTTATTTATTTCCAATGTGTTATCTGCCATGTTCTTATATAAATATGTCTAAAAAAACGATTGCTACACTCAAAAGATTACTTCAGATAACAATATCATTATCACCTATATCATATATCTATTATCAATCTACATATAAATTAATGATAGACATTTTTAGCAATGCACACACTTGCGTGTTGCAAAGACCTGCCGATAGCAACAGGCGGCTTTCCGTTACCGAAAAGCATTCTAATTCAGATGAGTATAAGCAATCGTTTCAAAGACCGTTCGCGAAGTTTTTATAGAGTACCTCGCATCATCTCTTAATGTTTCGTGTGCAAATTTACAAAATATATATGCAATCTATTTGCACAATGTGATTTTTTTGTTCACATTATTTACGATGCCAATTTCTCCTCTCCCAACCTCATCTCCCCATTCGTAAGGTCAATTATCAGCCTGTTGTGAAGGATGAACGGTGTGCCCAATATTCCGTGGAGGCGAAGACCGTGCTGCTTTTCTAGCATCTCGAAGCTGTTCATGCCTTGCGGAAGGGTGAAAAACTTTACCGAAAGTTGCCGGTTGACAATTTGCATAGGGACGGTAACCAGTTTGCCACGCGGAATTTCATTGCCTTCAACTCCTATTACAAAGCCATCGCCTTCGGTAGCCTCAATGCTCTCCTTGAAATGCTCGTACACGCGTTCGTCAAGGAAGTTGGTGTCGGAGCCTGTGTCCAAAACAAACAGCAGCCTTTCTCCCTGAAACTCAGCAACAATAATCGGAGTCCCGATTTCGTGTACACCATATATCCTCATCTGGTCGATTTCGTTTTCATTGTTCGTAGTCTCGTCGTTTTTCTTCATTTCCTTGTTCTGTTTCTTCATATCCGTTCTGTTTTATTTTTCGGTTGCAAAGTTAAATGTGCCGTGTGCAGTCTATTTGCACACAGCACATTTTTTAGTCAATATTCCAGCACATATCTGGGTCACCTTCAAAGGCATCGTAGATAACATCATCGCTGTAACCCATTTCGTCCTGTGCGTAGCTTCCTGCAAAATCGCCATAATGACTTCCGTAGCGGTAATCGTCGTCGTAATCGAAATCGGCTTCGTCATCATATAGGTCTGGATTCAAGTCGCTAAAATACACAGTATCCTGATAGCCAGCCTTCTCGATTGTCGTGGAATTACGGTTCTTGCCGTAGAAATTCCATACCGAATCGTATTCGACGGGCAAAACTTCTTCGCCAGCCATATTTATGATGCCCCACTTTTTGCCGTTGGGACAAAGCTTGTTCACTCGTGCCAGTCCGTGGTCGAAGCCGTCAATCCAATCGTACTTTCCGAAAGGCACAATTTCGTTTCCTTCCAAATCGACAACACCCCACTGGTAGTTTCTCTTCTGGGCAACCTTTACGCTGTCGAACACTCTCTCGTTCAAGTAGTTGATTTTTGTCATAGCTATCATTTTTTTCAAGTTAGTCATTTTGTTTGTTTTCGTTTGCAAAGTTATTGTATGCCTGTGCAACAAGTTCTTGCACATTGCTGTTTTCGTCGTCGTAGTATCTGTCGGCAAGGAAACCTATGGGGCGTCGTGCCGGCTTTATGGGGAAATCTTCCTTTATTGCCTTGTAGTTGATGTTAAACTCGTGTATGGTTTCGTCGATTTGCTTGCGGGCAAATGCAAATTCCTCTGCAAATTCTTTTGCCGACGATATGAAGGCATCAGCACGGCAGGCAAAATGGTCTTCGAGGAAGAGAGTAGTGGTAAGGTCGTTGTGGTTGTTGCATTCAGAAGTAAGCATTATAAGTCCTTCGGGCTGGACAGAGTCCATATCCTTGAGACCAAACAGACGGAAGAACTGAACCCTGCGCTTGCTAGAGTCCGATGCTGCCCAAATCTGGACATCGTACTGGCAATCGTTGTTGCCGATGACAAGGTGGTTGTCGTCGAAACGGCATTTATATCCCATCTTGTTCATCTTACTGATGACTTCGTCGATAAATCTCTGTTCTTTCATCTTTTTCATTTTCGTGGCAATTTTCATAATTCTTCTTCGGTTTTCGGCTGCAAAATAAACGCACCTATGTGCAAACGATTTGCACGCACGGAAAAAATTTTGTATTTTTGCGGAATAATATTTTAAACAACTAAATATCAAACGATTATGCCAGTTACAAAATTTTCCTTCATTAGATGTCGCATTCTTGACGAATGTTTTCGCAATACGGCGAAAAACTATCAGATACAAGATTTGATAAATGCCTGCGAGAAGAAACTTAACATGAGTATAAGTCGTCGCTCCATATATTATGACATTGATTTCATGAAAAGCAATGATGGGTGGAAAGCTCCAATCGAAATAAAAAAAGAAGGCAATCGGCATTTTTACTACTATTCGGATCCGACCTTCTCGATTGACAATACACTAAGCGAAGCTCAAATTAAGCAAATACGGTCATACGTGGAATTTTTGAGTATGATAGATGGTCTTCCGCAGTTTGAAGGGCTTGGCGACAGTTTGACCAAATTAGGACTAATAACATATAGCACAAATACAAAACCTTGCTTCTCGCTTGACCATAATGAATATATAGAAGGTAAGTCACATATAACACTGCTGTTCAATGCAATTCAGGAACAAAGTGTATTGAAAATCAAATATAAACCATTTGACGGTGAAGCAGTAGAATACAAATTTCATCCCCAGTTCCTAAAGCAGTATAACAACCGCTGGTATATCTTTGGCATCACGGATGACAATCCCGACCAAATTTGGAACTTCGCTCTCGACCGCATAAAAACAATAAAACCGACCAAGTTGCAGTACAAAAAGATAGATGTTGACTGGAAAACATATTTCGAAGATATAATAGGTGTAACTAACTATGCAGATAAACCAGTAGAGGAAGTACACTTCATTGTACACGGCAAATCAGCGTATTACATAAAAACCAAGCCCATCCACGAGAGCCAAATTGCCCGTTGGATTGATAAAGAAGATAACACTCTGGATGTAAAGCTCAATGTCAAAATCAATCCCGAACTAGAGCATCTTCTACTTTCATACGCCGATTCAATCACCATCCTTTCACCACAGTCGCTTATCAACAGGCATATCGAGGCGTTGAAGGAGGCGCTGGGGAGGTATGGGGAGGTATGTGGAGGAAGAAAAGAGGTAAGAAATAAATTAGACGATTTTTAATGCCAATGCCGTTTCTGGGTTTCATTTATGTTGAAAAAATTAGTAATTTTGCTATCCTAAATCTCATCTACAGATATAGACTACATTGGGAAAGTAACCTATGGCAAAGAAAGACGGAATAACAAAAAAGGAACAATGTCAAGCGCAACCGATTGAATGTGTGGAAAATCTCATCATTGTATTAAGGGATAGACAAGTTATGCTTGACCACGACTTGGCAAGGTTGTACGGAGTTGAAACTAAGCGACTTAATGAACAGGTACGCCGTAATATTGAACGATTTCCAGAGGATTTTATGTTTCAGCTTGCAAAAGAAGAAGCGGAATTTATAAAATCAACCCATACGAATATATTTATTGATGAGAATCGTTCAAGGTCGCAAATTGCGACCTTGAACAAAAGAGGGATGAATATCAAATACTTACCATTCGCATTCACCGAAAATGGTATTGCGATGTTAAGCAGCGTGTTGCGGTCTCCACTAGCCATTGAAACAAATATCAGCATTATGCGAGCTTTTACAGCTATGCGTCATTTCATAGCCTCGAATGCTCAAGTTTTCCAACGATTGGAAATCATTGAGCATCATCAGTTGGAACTGGCTGTCCATCAGTCAGAAACCGACCGTAAACTTGAAGAGGTGTTCAAGCGATTGGATGACAGTAGCATACAAAAGAGGCACGGAATTTTCTTCGATGGAGAAATCTTCGATGCTTATTCCTTGACCTGTCAGATTATAAAGACCGCAACAAAACGCATAGTACTTTTTGACAATTACATCGACGAAACCGTATTGACATTGCTCGACAAGCGTAATGCCGGTGTTGCTGCAACCATTTACACCCAGCGTATTACACAGCAATTAAAATTGGATATTGTGCGCCACAACTCACAATATCCAGCCATTGATGTGCGTATTTTTGACCGTTCACACGACCGTTTCCTTTGTATTGATGATACTGTATATCATATAGGTGCGTCACTAAAGGACTTAGGGAAAAAATGGTTTGCCTTCAACCGTATGGAACTTCCTACTGATGAATTGATTTCAAAAATATAAAAGATAGTTAAAAGGCTGCTGCAAGAAACCAACGACAACATCCCGAACTAGAGCATCTTCTACTTTCATACGCCGATTCAATCACCATCCTCTCCCCGCAATCGCTTATCGACAGGCATATTGAGGCGTTGAAGGAGGCGCTGGGGAGGTATGGAAAATAATGATTTTTCCATTATTCGATTTGCATTATTCAAAATGAATAATTAGTTTTGCAAAAAAAATTGTATGATACAGAACCCATTTATAACGAGCGGAGAAATTCCAGAACCGTATTTCTGCGACCGCGACGCCGAAACAAAGAAACTAATTTCAATGCTCACAACTGGCAGCAATGTCTGTCTTGTTGCACCTCGCCGTATTGGAAAATCCAAACTTATCAAGCATCTGTTTGCTCAACCTGAAATGGAGAAATTTTACACAATTTACATCGACCTTTTCCACACGAGCAGTTTGCGTGAACTTGTACAAACCTTTGGCACTACGGTGGTTTCGGTATTGCAAACCAAGGGCGAGAAGACTCTCGCGAAGATTCTGTCGGGACTTCGCTCCATTGGCTTCAAATTGTCGTCGGACCCAATCACAGGCGTGCCAACCTTAGGCGTAGAACTGGGCGACATTCAATCGCCGGAACTGTCGGTCAACGAAATTTTTGATATGCTCGAGAAAGCCGATAAGCCTTGCATCGTGGCATTCGACGAGTTCCAGCAGATTGTAAATTATCCGGAAAAAAATGTCGAGGCGCTGCTTCGTGGTAGGATTCAACATCTTGCAAATTGTAATTTCATTTTCTGCGGAAGCCAACGACATCTGATTGCGGAAATGTTTATGTCGTCGAAACGGCCTTTCTATGCAAGTACCGAAATGATGGGACTGAAGCCAATTCCACAAGATACATATACCGAATTTGTAAAAAGAATGCTAGACCTGTTCGGCAAGACCTTGCAAGATGGTACAGTAGAATACGTATATGGGCTTGCTCAAGGTAACACTGCATTTATGCAGCGAATCTTCCATTTTGCCTTCAATAGGATTGGCAAGGGAGAGGAATGTACGCAGACGGTTGTAAAATTGGCTTTTGCCGATATGCTTGATGCAGCCGAAGATGTTTACCAGCCGTTGTTGTCGCGACTTCCCGAACATCAGAAGATGCTGTTGTATGCAATTGCGAAAGTCGGCAGGGCGCAAAAGATTATGAGTGGTTCGTTTATCCATGCCAATTCGTTGAAATCGAGCAGTTCTGTGCAGGCTGCATTAAAGAAATTGCTTGAAATGGATTTGCTGTCAGTCGAAAATGGCGAATATTTTGTTACGGATATGCTGCTCCAATATTATCTGCAACGGACGCTTGGGATACCAATGGAATGATTATCCAATTTGCATTATTCAAAATGAATAATTAGTGGTAATGTATTGATTTATAGATTGTTCTTGTTGATAAGATTTACAACAACTTTTACCATGATGTCCTTTTCTTCGGTCTTGCTTTCGGCAATCATAAGCGTAAGGGCTACAAGTGTATTGTCTGCAATGCGCTTGCTTCCATCGGGATTATAAAGTATATGGTTGCCATTGAGAAACCATAGGAACAATGTGGCTGCAATACGTTTGTTTCCGTCACTAAACGAATGGTTTTTGGTAACCAAATAAAGTAGCATTGCTGCTTTTTCCTCAACCGACGGATATAAATCTTCGCCATCGAAAGTCTGGTAAATCTGACCGATGGAACTTTTGAACGAACCGTCCTTTTCGTTGCCGAACAATGCCGAATGTCCAAATTTCTGCTTCAGCATGTTGATTTCTCTCATCGCATTTTCGTATGTGGCGTGAAACGGCTCGTCTGTTGTTGTCTTTTCTATATTCAACCGCTGGTAGTCGTAGTTATCGAGAGTATCGAGAGCGTATGTGTAGTCAACAACCACATTTAGCAAGTCCTGGCTTTCAACAGTGTCGGCAATCTCTTTGTTCTGTAGGGTTCGTCCTACAACTTGTACTAATTGCCGCAGTTCTTGAATTTGCTCGCGACGAATGTGTTCGTTAACTGCGTAGCCTTTAATAAGATAGTCCTTTATTATCTTTCTTGCCCAAATCCTGAATGCAGTGCCATTTTTGCTTTTTACTCTATAGCCTACTGAAATAATCACATCAAGATTATATATAGCGGTAGGTTTATACTTTGACAAAGTATTATGCAAAATTTGCATATTACTCTCTTTTTCTAATTCTCCTTCATTAAAAAGATTTGCAATATGACGTGCTATAACAGATTGGTCCTTTTGAAACAATTCTGCCATTTGAGCCTGAGTCAGCCACACTGTTTCATCTTCAAATCTGACATCCAATTGCGTCTGCCCGTCAGATGTTTGATATATTATTATCTTATTTTCCATAGAGTTAGCAAATTTAAAAATAGGCTATAAAATTACAAAAAAATCCGATTCTGACAAAAATTAATTATTGAAAATTGGTCTATTAGATGAAAAAATATGATAAAATATTTCATTATTCAATTTGCATTATTCAAAATGAATAATTTGTGTATTTTGCTGATTTGCTGTGTCTTACTGAAAAACTGTGGATTTACACAATCTATTGTATAATAAAAAGTAAAAAAATAACAGCGGAACGAAACTAATTAGTTACATTTGCATTGTTAAACAAATCTGATTTAATGGAAAGAAAATTAATATATTCAGTTGAGTATTTGGAGTTTGCGCAGCAATCATTATTATGAGCATAAATTTAAGCGAAGAAGAAATAAAGAAATTGAGGAAGATGGATTTTTCTCAAAAAGAAGGCTTTGTAGATGCCGAATCGGTTTTGTCACAAGAAATTGGTGAACAAGGAAGCGAACAGCGCAGTTTGTTCAATGCAAAAGCGCAAGCTTGGTATTATGGCGAAATTTTACGTGACAGGCGCAAGGCTTTGCAACTCACGCAACAGGAACTTGCACAACAGATAGGCAAGGAAAGAACTTATATCAGCCGCATAGAAAAAGGTGAAACAGATATGCAACTGTCTTCTTTCCTACAAATTGCCGAAGCCTTACATCTTCGCATCAGAATGGAAGCAACACTGGTTTAGAAATCAACACATTGCAATTATTCAAAATGAATAATGAATATAAATTGTTATATCCGCTTTTTATATAACATTCATATCCTTAATACTCAGCGATTATCACGACACATGAGCACTGCCTAATTTTTCTCTTATTGTGATTTTCTAAAAAAAGCATATTTTTGCGACATAAAAATTTACAATTGCTATGGCAAAAGAAAAAACAAACGAGTTCAATCCTAATAAACTTTATTACTCTATAAGCGAAGTGGCTTCGTACCTTGATATTGCCGAGTCGAACATTCGTTTCTGGGAAAAGGAGTTCGAGGCATTCATAAAACCGCAGCGTACAGCCAAAGGAAATCGTCAGTACACAATGAAGGATATAGAAGTGCTGAAACAGATAAAATACTTGGTGAAGGATTGTGGAATGACTCTTGACGGAGCTAGCAAACGCCTTTCGAAAAACCGTTCCGACGTGGAAACCAATATGGAGATTGTGGCACGCCTCGAAGGCATCAAGGAAATGCTTGTGGGAATAAAGAACGAAATGTAAAGAAGGCCAACAGTCCAGCAGGCTAACAGGCTAACGGTCTGGCAGTCGATTGCCTTTGAACCTTTTAGTTTTTTAGTCTGTGAGTCTGTTCGTCCGTAAGACTGTAAGACAGAGATAATGAAAGTAAAAGAATTAGTATCCGAACTTGAGCGCTTTGCGCCGTCGAGCCTGCAGGAAAGCTACGACAATGCAGGACTGAATGTCGGTTTTCCCAATGCGGAGATTGCTGGCGTGCTTATTTGTGTTGATGTTGTGCCAGAGGTTGTAGATGAGGCGATTGCCAAGGGCTGCAACATGATTGTGTCGCACCATCCGCTGATTTTCCCGAATATCAAGAGAATTACCGGAAACAACAACGTAGAAAAGTCAATTATCAAGGCTCTGCAGAATAATATTTCAATCTACTGCGGACATACCAACTTCGACAAGGCGCAAAACGGCGTGAGCATGAAGATGTGCGAAAAGCTAGGTCTGAAAAATTGCTCCGTAATTGATGCTGAAAAGCATTTGTCGCGTAAGATTGCCGTTTATGTGCCAGAATCCCACGCTGATGAGGTGCGCAATGCAATGTTCTCGGCTGGTGCAGGAACTATCGGCGACTACGACGAGTGCAGTTTCAATGTGAACGGTACTGGGACTTTCCGCGCTGGCGAAAGTTGCAATCCGTTTGTAGGTGAAATAGGCGAACAGCACCACGAAGCCGAGGTGAAGATAGAGGTCGTATGTCCATCGTATTTGCAAGCAAAGGTTGTGTCGGCAATGCTCAAGGTTCACCCATACGAAGAGCCTGCGTTCGATATATACCAGATTGAAAACCAATGGGATCAAGTCGGACTAGGTGCTGTTGGCGAGTTGGCGGAGGAAATTACCGAGGACGAGTTGCTCGAAACAGTAAAGCGGACATTCAATGTCGGAAACATCCGTCATAGTGCAAGGACTGGAAGAAAAATACGTCGCATAGCGGTTTGTGGTGGCAGCGGTGCTTCGTATATTCGCACGGCAATAGCCATGAAGGCCGACGCTTACATTACAGCCGACATCAAGTATCACGACTGGTTCCTTGCCGAAGGAAAGATACTTTTGCTTGACATCGGGCATTACGAGAGCGAACAATTCACAAAAGAAATTTTTTATGACGTTATTGTGAAAAAAAGCATTACCTTTGCAACCTATTTTTCAGACATAAATACGAATCCGATAAACAATTATTGAGATGACAGAAAACGAAAAGAAAACCGAACTTACAGTTACCGAGAAACTTAAGAACTTGTACAGATTGCAGCTTGTTGATTCCAAGTTGGATGAAATAAAGACCCTCCGTGGTGAGCTTCCTTTGGAAGTACGCGACCTTGAAGACGAAATCGCTGGTCTTGAAACCCGTATCAACAACTACAAGCATGAAATAAAAGACTTGAATGCACAGATTTTGGTTTCTGACCGCAAGAAGACAGAAGCTCAGGCTTTGCTGAAAAAGTATCAGGAACAGCAGAACAATGTAAGGAACAACAGGGAATTCGATGCTTTGACAAAGGAAATCGAAAACCAGGACCTTGACATTCAGTTGGCTGAAAAGAACATAAGGGTTAGCAAGGAAGAAATCGAAAACAGAAACAACATGATTACCGAAGCAAAGGATCGCCTTGCAGAACGTCGCAAAGACCTTGATATGAAGAAGGTTGAACTTGACGGTATCATTTCCGAAACCAAAACCGAAGAGGAAAAGTTGAACGCTGAGCGTGAAGAAATTTCACAGACTATCGAACCGCGTTTGCTTTTTGCTTATACCCGTATCCGCAACAATGCCCGCAACAAACTCGCAGTTGTTACAATCGAGCGTGATGCTTGTGGTGGTTGCTACAACAAGATTCCACCTCAGAGACAGTTGGATATCAAGTCGAGCAAGAAAATTATACCTTGCGAATATTGCGGTAGAATTCTCGTTGATCCTGAAATACTTGAAAAGTAAACACATATTTATTATTACACAGAACCTATCTTCGGATAGGTTCTTTTTTTGAAAAGGATTGTAATTATTAATAGTATAAACTAAATTTGAGAGAGTTATGAATAGAGTTTTATCATTTTTCTTTGTTTTGTGCTTGATGCTTGGTTTTGGCGTGGCATCCGCGCAGACAACATACACAAAAGTTACAAGCGCCGATCAGCTTGTAATTGGTGGCAAGTATATCATTGTAGCCGAAGATGCTACAAATGGAGCTTTCGCATTGGGTGGTCAGAAAACCAACAACCGTGCTGCAAATACAATCACCATCAGTGGAAACACGGTATCTGTTACCGAAGCGACACAGAATTCTACAGACAATGTGCCTAATCAGGCAGTTGCTCTTGTCCTTGGTGCAGCAACTGGAAATGCAGAGTATTACACTTTCTACGATGCAATCAACAATGGTTACCTGTATGCATCTTCTTCGTCTTCGAACCAGATGAAAACACAGGCAACAAACAATGAAAACGGTGAATGGAACATTACATTCAATGGAAATGTTTGCTCAATAGTTGCTTCAGCATCATCTAACCGCAATGTAATGCAGTTTAATTATAATAGTGGTACACCTTTGTTCTCGTGCTATGCTTCGGCAAACCAGACAGCAGTAAGCCTTTATGTTGATGCTTCTTCGCTTAGCGATGATCCGGCAATGATTGTTACTGCTCCTGCAAACGGTTCTTTCTTCTTTGCAAACTCGGTAAATGTAACCCTTACAGTTCGCAACTTTGCACTTGGCACTGATGGCAAAGTGAAATATACGCTCGATAACGGTGATGCTCAGTATTCGACCACTGCAACATTCTCAATCTCTGAAATTGAAGATGGCGAACACTCTCTTGCACTCGAACTTGTTGATATGGATAATGCGTCGCTCGAAACACCTGTTACTGCAAATGTAACTTTCACAACCGATGCCGACCATTCTACGCTTCTCACAATTCCTGCAATTCAAGGCACTGAAGATGAGAATGCTTACAACGGACAGGTTGTTGCAACTCAAGGTGTTGTTACGGCTAAGGTTGAACGCGGTTTCTATATCCAGTCGTCAATCGCTGCATACAGTGGACTTTATATTTATTCTCAAGACCACGTTGCAGATGTTGCTATGGGCGACATGGTTATTGTTCGCGGTACAATGTCAGAGTATAATGGTTTGACCGAAATGGGCGATGTTACCGATGTGATAGTAATAAGCAGCGACAACGAACTTTTTGAGCCTATTGAAATAGAACTAGGTTCTGCTTCGGAACAGTACGAGTCGATGCTTGTAACGGTAAGCGGAACTCACAATGGGACAATGCTTAGCACAGCATGGCAGCTTCAAAACGACGCAGAAGAAACTATCTATATAGGTGCTGATTGCTTTGCATTCACTCCTGCCGAAGGAATCGATTACGAAGTTACTGGTGTTCTTTCTTACACAAACAAATCGACATACAATGTTGGTTGGGTAATACTTCCGCGTAGTGCTGCAGACATAACCGAAGATGTTGACGGTATTGTTCTTCGCGTTCTTTCTCCGGCAGAAGGTTCAACCGTTATGGCCGACAATGTTGAAGTTCAGTTCCGCGTTTACAATTTCGTACTTGGAACAGATGGCAAGTTGAAATATACTTTGAACAATGGTGAAGCACAATATGTTACTTCCGAAGAACCATTCACAGTAAATAACCTTGCAAACGGCAACAACACTTTGGCTTTCGAACTTGTAACTATGGAAAACGCATCGCTCGAAACTCCAGTTACAGCAACCGTAACATTCGAGGCTCGTACCAATGGTCAGCTTGCAATTCGCGACATACAGTACACAACTGCCGAAGACGGTGCATCGCCACTTGCAGGACAAACAGTTACTGTCAGCGGTACTGTTACTGCACTTAACAGCGACAAGTTCTACATTCAGGATGCTGAGGCTGCATGGAGCGGTCTTTACATATATAATACTAACTCAGACCGTACTCCTGCCCGCAACGACAATGTTACCGTAACAGGAACAATCACCGAATACAATGGTCTTACCGAAATGAATCCAACAGCTGTAGTAAACAATGGCGCTGCTACTCCAATCAACGGAGTTGCACTTGCTAGCATCAGCGAGATTTCAGAAGCATACGAAAGCGTATTGGTAACCGTAACAGGTACTTGCACCAACATTGGCGGAGCAAAGAAGTGGACAATCAGCGATGGAACTTCAATCGTAGTATTTGGTCTTACCTACACTCCGACAGTTGGCACATCCTACACTGTAACCGGTATTGTTGACTGGTTCGGACAGGATGGAATCTGGGAACTTAAGCCTCGTGATGAAGCCGACATTGTTGTAGGTGGTTCTGTTCCTACTATTTCAATAACCAATCCTGCAAATGGAAGCACGATTTACTCAGCTGCTGTAAATGCAACAGTAGAAGTTTTCAACTTCACAGTTGGTACAGATGGAAACATTTCGTTCTCAATTGACGATGGAGAAGCAGTTTCGGGAACAGAAACTTCACACGCATTTACTGGCCTTACAAATGGCGAACATACAATTCATGCAAGTTTGGTTGCAAACGACCAAAGCGTAGTAGCCTCAGCAACTTCAACATTCACAGTTAACCTTGCTGGTCCTACTTTCACAGCAATCCGCGACATTCAATACACAACCGAAGAAAGCGGCGATTCTCCATTGAACAACCAGACAGTTTGGGTAAAGGGCGTTGTTACTTCCAACTTCACAAACACTCCGTATTTCCCAGTAAAGGGTTACTCAATTCAGGATGCAAACGAGGCATGGAGCGGTATCTGGGTATTCGACTCTATAAACAATCCTTCAATTGGTGATTCTGTTAAATTCCAGGCTACTGTAACCGAATATTATGGACTTACCGAACTGAAGAACGTTGCAAATTATGAAGTTTTCGATATTGGCATTGCAACACCTATTGATGTGACCGTAAACGAAGCTAAGAGCGAGGCTTACGAAGGCTGCTATGTACGCGTTGAATGTGTTCGCAGTGTAGGACACACAATGCCATACGGAAACTGGAAATGCGTAAACGAAGCTGGCGACACTGTTTCGTTCAGCCACAACTTTGCAAACGATGCATATACTATTGAGGATAACAAGTACTACAGGGTTGCCGGTGTTGTAGAATACTCATACGGAGCATATTATGTGAACTATCCTTCTGTAAACGACATTGTTGCAAATTGCAACTTGGCAGTGGATGAAATTGACGAAAATGCAATCGAGGTTTATCCAAATCCGACAACTGGCATGTTAAACATTGCAAATGCAGAAGGCAAGAGCATAGTTGTTATCAATACTCTCGGTCAGGTTGTTGCACACATCGACAATGCAGCTGAAAACCAGACAATCGACTTGTCAAAACTTTGCGATGGAACATATTTCGTAAAGGTTGACGGAAATGTCGTAAAGGTAAACATGATAAGGTAACAGAAGATTATTTATAATTGTTGAAAAAGGAGAAGGATCGAGTCTTTCTCCTTTTTTTATATAAAACACAGCCATATTATTAATAACATATTCGCAAAGCCGACTCGCATTCTACCGCAACAAATAAAATCAAAAATATTCATCAAAGCTTTTTTTTATATTATTTCAATTAGAAAAATTATCTATTTTTGCAATCGATTATAGTAAACAAATATTTAATCTTATGGCAATTTTAACAAAAGACAAATCATACGAGTGGAAGTTTTCCAAAATAGGAGGTGTTACACGCGTAAACATTGAAACAGGAGAAGATATTGCTCATCTTGGCGAACTTGACCAGAAAATGTGGACAGTTTTAAGCTGTCCGGTAAAGGGAACGGAAATAGACGAGAAAACATTAGGAATACTCGATTTAGATAATGACGGGAAAATTAGGGTTGTTGAAATAATTAGTGCAGCCAAATGGTTGACCAAGGTTCTGAAAGATCCAAACCTTTTGACAAAACAGGAAAGCACATTGAAACTGTCGGATATAAACCAAGATGACGAAGACGGCAAAAAACTATATGAGTCCGCAAAACAAATTCTGAAAAATCTTGGACTCGATAAAGACTCAATATCTATCTCCGACACATCTGACCGCCTTGCTATATTTGCAAAAACCAGATTCAATGGTGACGGCATCATAACTGAAAATTCTACCGACGATGAGAACTTAAAGTCAGTTATAAAGCAATGCATCGACACAATAGGCAGCGTAACCGATAGAAGCGGAGATCCTGGAATAAATGCAGACCAAATAGAAAGCTTCTATACAAATTGCAACGACTACGCCGCATGGCAAAAGAACGGTGCCGACAATTCCGAATCTGTATTCCCATACGGAGATAAGACTGAAGCTGCCCTCAATGCATATAGTGCTTTGAAGGAAAAGATAGATGATTATTTCTTGCGTTGCAAACTCATTGCATTCAACAATGACTCAACTGCAGCACTCGATGTTTCTGTTGCAAGATTTGAAGCTATCACCGAAAAGAATCTCACTTCTTGCATCGATGAAATTTCAACATATCCTCTCGCCCGCGTAGGAAACAAAAAAGACCTGATGCTTAACGAAGGTATTAACCCTGCATGGGAATCGGCATTTTCTGAACTCAAGAGTCTAATTTTTGACGTTGAATACGCAGGTAAGGATTCCATAACAGAAGAAGAATGGAACTTAATAGGACAAAAGTTTGCCGCATATAAGGACTGGATGGGCACAAAGAGTGGCGCTGCAGTAGAATCGCTTGGACTCGACACCATAAAGGATATCCTTGACAAAAATAGAAAAGCTGAACTCTTGTCACTTGTTGAACAAGACAAAGCACTCGAAAGCGAAGCAAACGAGATTGAAAGTGTAGATAAGCTGATGTACTTGTATCGCGATTTCTTCCTATTGCTGAAGAATTTCGTTACATTTTCGGATTTCTATTCCCGCGAAGAGAGCAGAAAGGCAATATTCCAGGCTGGTACATTGTATATCGATCAACGCAGCTGCGATCTATGTATCAAGGTTAGCGACATGCCGAAGCACAATGCAACAGCAGGTCTCAGCGGAATGTATATAGCATATTGCGAATGTCACTCAAAGGTAAAGAACGAAACCATGACCATTGCTGCCGTAATAACAAATGGTGAAGTAAATAACCTCATGGTTGGCAAGAATGCTATTTTCTACGACCGTGACGGACTTGACTGGGATGCAACAATCGTAAAGATAATCGAAAATCCAATCAGTATTCGTGAAGCATTTTGGGCGCCATACCGCAAATTTGCAAGATTTATCGAAAATCAAATTAATAAATTTGCTGCAAGCCAAGACGAAAAGGTTACTGCCGACACTACTGGCAAGATTGGCGAGGCCGGCGACCAAATGGTTGCCAACGCAAGCAAGGCTGCACAAAACACCCCAGGTTCCGAAGCCCAAAAGAATAAAGCATTCGACATCGCAAAATTCTGTGGTATCTTTGCAGCCATCGGCATGGCATTAGGATATATTGGAGCATTCCTCGTTTCGTTTGCTACTGGATTCCTAAAATTATCTTGGTGGCAAATGCCTATAGCTCTTCTCGGAATAATGCTTCTAATATCTGGACCTTCGATGATTATGGCTTGGCTGAAACTCCGCAAACGCAACCTGTCTCCTGTACTCAATGCCAACGGATGGGCTGTCAACGCACAGGCTTACGTCAATATTAAATTTGGCGCTACTCTTACTAAGCTTGCTAAGTTCCCGAATATCAGCAATGCAACCGATCCATTTGCAAAGAAAGAAATTCCTCTATGGAGAAAGATTCTTTACATTGTGATTGTTCTCGGAGGTATTTTCTGTGCTTTGTATTTCACAAAAGTAATAACCTTCTAATACAAAACAACAATAGCCTAAGTCTAAATCACATATTTTTTTGTGGAAAGCTGCTCGCAAGGCAGCTTTTTTTGTCTATAAAGGACGTTTTAAATAAGAAGATGCTGTTTGAAAGTTGCCACAAAAAGCATGAAAAATGTATTCAACAAATAACGTACAATACAAAAAATCATTTAATTTTGCAGTCTAAAAAAGAACGACAAATGAATTTTAACAACGATTTTCGCAAGTACGCCGTAAAGCACAGAGGCGTAAACGGTCTTGTATTTGACCAGTATACAAGTATTTACAATGGATACATCAATCCAACTATTATAGAGGAACGCACTCTCAATGTTGCCCAGATGGATGTATTTTCGCGTTTGATGATGGACAGGATAATTTTCCTCGGCACACCTATCAACGATGATGTGGCAAATATAATACAGGCTCAATTGCTTTTCCTTGAAAGTAGCGACCCCAACAAGGACATTCAGATATATTTCAATTCGCCAGGCGGATCGGTTTATGCAGGACTTGGCATTTATGATACAATGCAGTATATACGTTCCGATGTAGCAACCATTTGCACTGGTATGGCAGCGTCGATGGCTGCGGTACTTCTATGCGCAGGCGCACATGGAAAGCGTTCTGCTCTCAAGCATTCGCGAGTGATGATACATCAGCCTATGGGTGGTGCCGAAGGTCAGGCTTCCGACATTGAAATCACAGCAAAGGAAATTCTGAAGCTTCGCGAAGAATTGTATGAGATCATTGCCAACCACTCGCATCAGGATATAGAAAAGGTTCGTACCGATTCCGACCGCGACCACTGGATGATTGCCGAGGAAGCAAAGGAATACGGAATGATTGACGAAATATTGTATAGAGAAATTGAATACTAATATAATGGACAATTGACAATTAATAATTTTGTAGCGACGTGCCATGGCGCGTCGCTACAAATTATTAAATTTTCAAATCATCGAATTATCAAATTTTCAAATCATCTCATGGAAAAGAACGACAGATGCTCGCTATGCGGACGATCTCGCAAAGAAGTTGGAATCCTGTTTCAGGGCGTTAACGGAAATATATGCGACGACTGCATTAGGCGCGGATATGAAATATTGAAGGACGAAGAACGTTTCAATTCAAAGGCAAAACCTTCAGCAAAAAGCATAAAACTCAAGAAGCCAAAGGAAATAAAGGCATTTCTTGATGACTATGTGATTGGTCAGGACTTTGCAAAAAAGGTGCTGTCCGTAGCCGTTTACAACCACTATAAGCGTATCAGTCAAGATAAAAATGATGTTGACATTGAAAAGTCGAACATAATAATGGTCGGGGAAACAGGAACAGGAAAAACCTTATTGGCCAAGACTATAGCCAAGATGTTGAATGTTCCTTTCGCAATTGTCGATGCAACGGTTCTCACCGAAGCCGGTTATGTAGGCGAAGATATCGAAAGCCTTCTTACACGACTGCTGCAAGCCGCCGACTACGATGTGGCATCGGCTGAGCAGGGCATCGTTTTCATCGATGAAATAGACAAGATTTCGCGCAAGGGAGACAATCCAAGTATTACCCGCGATGTATCTGGAGAAGGCGTGCAACAGGGCCTTCTGAAGCTTCTTGAAGGTTCTATAGTGAATGTGCCGCCACAGGGAGGCCGCAAGCATCCTGAGCAAAAGATGATCGCTGTTGACACCAAGAATATTCTGTTTATATGCGGTGGTGCATTCGAAGGCCTCGACAAGATTATAGCACGCCGTATGAATACGCAGGTAGTAGGCTACGGAACACAAAAGAATATCGAGAAAATCGACAGCAAGAATATGCTTCAATACGTTATTCCCGAAGATATACGCAAGTTTGGCCTTATCCCTGAGATTGTAGGTCGTCTGCCAGTGCTTGCCTACCTTAATCCACTCGACCGTGAAGCTTTAAGGCAGATTCTCACCGAACCGAAAAACTCTATTGTAAACCAATACATAAAGTTGTTCAAGATTGACGGTATCGACATCAAGTTCGAAGATGAAGCATTGGATTACATTGTAGATCAGGCAATTTCATTTAAGCTTGGTGCTCGTGGACTACGTTCTATATGCGAATCAATAATGCTTGAAGCAATGTTTGAAATGCCTTCGGAAAACAAGAAGACATTTACAGTAACAAGAAAATATGCGGAGAGCAAACTTGACAAGACTGCTGCCATAAAGTTCCGAAACGCGTAAGAAGAAACATATAATCGTCAAGCAGTTATAACTGCTAACATACAAATAGGCTTATTGATGTATTTATAGATTCTATTAATCTATTGAATAACATCTTAAAATAGATTGAAGAAAAACCATATTGCTGCCCACTCGCGTTTTATGCCCTTTGCAGTACCAATGATTGAATAACTGCTGTTACGTACCGTACCGTCGTCATCTATTTTTCCAATCATACTATAACTGCTGTTTCGTACTGTACCATCCTTTTCAACCTTTCCAATCATGCTGTAGCTCGAATTGCGGATTGTACCGTCGCTGTCTATTTTGCCCACCATGCTGTAGCTCGAATTGCGGATTGTTCCATCACTGTCAATCTTTCCTATCATGCTATAACTCGAATTGCGAACTGTACCATCGCTATCAATATTACCAATAGTGCTATAACTCGAATTCCTTACTGTTTGCGCCGATAAATCTATATTAGACACAAAAAACAAGGACAATGTAAAAACAATAAATGCAAAAAATATCCGCTTCATAAAAAATGACTTTTCAATGATATATTCAAAAATTATACCGAAACATTTAAAAATCATACAAATTAGCCTTCAAATATTCATCCTATGTAGCTCCTCAAAAATATAATCCTCACACCATTTAAGCAGCATTAAACTTGTATTTAGTTCATGCATATATCCCATTGGAAACCTATTAGGATTGTTGCGCACCACTTCATTCACATGTTAAGTATCCTACTCCATACAACTCAGTGATATTGGCACCTGCAATAACGGCTTGATTCCTGATTGTCGCAATCTTGCCGACATTTTATCGTCTTACCCAATTTTCAATTTTCACGCCGGGCATTTGCGAAAAATGCTTCACATTGTCTGTCACCAAGATAAGATTGTAATGCCGTGCAGTTGCGCCTATCAGTATGTCAAAGTCTTCGACAGACAGGCCGCTGCTTACCAAATGTTGGCGAATTTCCGCATAATCGGGTATTGCTTCGGTAATTGCTATGGTACCGATGTCGTTTTTGAAATCGTTTACTTCGTTGAGATGTCTTTCTACGCTTTTGCTATGGAGTGCACCAAACAGCAACTCGGCGTATGTTATTTCGCTAATACACAATTCCTTGGAATCAACCTGTGCAATTTTTTCAGCAACACCGTTTCGCTTTTTGAAATATTCGATGCAGATGTTTGTATCAAGAATATATTTGTACATAATCAGTCGAAACTTTGAATTGTCCTGCTTCCCTTTTTGTTGTTGCGACTTTGTTTCAGAATTTCTTCCACATCGTCATCACCGCTGTCATTTGCCCAGCACCCAGCAAGCGAACGGAAATTTTTTTCGCGTTCGGCATCCGAATCTGTCGAGTCCATTGTTTTAGGCTCGCGCACGGAATCCAACAGCAAAACTGCAAGTTCAAGTTTTGCGCTGACGCTTAATCCGCTCAGGGTTGGCCAGAATGACGCTATCACAGGAGATTTTATTGCTTCCATCTTAATATTTTTTGCAAAGATAATAAATTTCCCAATTGTAGAGAAATTGTGTTCAACAAATTGTTTGTCGGTCTTGGGGCAAATTGACGGAACTATACCATCAACTTGGGAAGCACAGGAATTAGAAAATTATTCATTATGTTTGGGACAATAATAGAAATTTGTCTGCTGTAAACGAATTTATGAAAAGGACATAATAAAAATCTGATTGGCATCATAATTGCCAGCATCAAAATATTTTACCTACTTTTGCGTTTATAAAATACATTGAAACATCAAATTGAATATGAAGAAGATAGTAACCTTAATTATTTTTGTGGCATTGGCAGTTTCGGCATTTGCACAGACAACCGACGACAAGTACAAGAAAATGTGGAAGGAAGTTTCCGACGCCCAGTACAAGGATTTGCCAAAGACGGCACTCGAAAAGGTTGAGAAAATCATGGATATGGCAGTTGCAGACAAGGACGACTACCAGCAGATAAAAGCCATAACCTACAAGATGAAATTTCTCGTCGAGGCTTCGCAGGACGGCAGCCTGAAATCAATCGATTTCTTAGAGGAACAGGCCGAAAAATTGTCGGGAACGGGCAAACACCTATGCAACTTCCTGCTTGGCGCATCCTACCAGAACTATTACTTGCGTAACAGCTACCAGATTGATCCGCGCTCGGCTGTGAGCGATTCGGCCGACAAGAAAGGTTCGCGCCTTGAGTTCTACGACAAGAACGAGTTTATGAAGATTATCATCGGCAAGTACAAGCTCGCACTCAACCCCGAACTAAAGAATGTTGCAGCCAACGACTACAGGGAATTCTTCAGCGACAACTGCACCGACAACAATTTCTATCCAACTCTGTACGACGAACTTGCATACAGCATTACCGAGCAGCTTGCAAAACTCCACCGCTACTCGCGTACCAACTTGGACGATAGTTTCTTCTGCTCTGCCGACGATTTCACCAAGATGGAAATTCCAGACAGCGACGAGAATACCGAGATGGCAAGCCTATATTTCATGCAGCAGATTCTGAAGCAGAACCTGCCAAGCAGCAGCGCGTACGCTTTCACCGACTACGAGCGCATCAACTACATCGCTGAAAAGCAAAACGGAAAGGATGACATCGTAATGAGCCTCTACTCCGACGCCGCAAAGAAATACAAGGGCAACGAAACCGTGATTTTCATTAACAACAAGATTGCCGAACAACTATCGGAAAAGTCGGCTGCCGATCGCGTGGAAGCAGTGAATCTTCTAAAATCGACCGTCGAAGAGTACAAGGACAGCAAGTACATAACATACTGTTCGAACCTGCTCTCGAGAATCACTTTCCCTGCAATACACATATCGTCCGACAAGGTAACTTATCCCAACGAAAATATTCCGCTCTACATCGAGTACGAAAATACCAAGACCGCAAAAATCAAGGTCGTAAAGGTGTCGGACAATGCTTCAACCTACGATAATTTCAGCACCAGTTCGGGCAATATCAACAAATACTACACAAACAAGGCTGTTACCGAAGGCACGATAAATCTTCCCGATGCCAACGACTACTCGACCCACAGCACCTACTATGTTGAAAAGGGCTTGCCTACTGGCTTCTACATCGTGTTTGCCGAAAGCGACAGCACAAGAATCGAAAGCTACACCCTGCTCACCGTTTCGCGCTTTGCTCTGCTCCGCATCGACGACGGCAAATATATGGTCGTTGACAGGAATTCAGGCAAACCTATCGACAAGGTAAAGGTGAAAGTTACAAATAGCACCTACGAAAAGACCGAAACTGTACTCACAACCGAAACCGGTGCCGACGGAATTTTCAGTTTCGACCCCAAGAAATGCAACTACAACACTTCTATTTCCTTGAAAAAGGACAACGACGACATGTGCTTCTCGGCTTACGGATATTACCAGCAGGATTTGAAGGAATATGAGCGCTCACGAATCAAGATTCTCACCGACAGGGCAATTTACCGTCCCGGACAGAGCGTTTACTTCAAGGTTATCGAATACCGCGGAATGGACAACAATTTCAGCGTTGTTCCCGAAGATAGCGTCCGTGTAACCATTTCGGATGTAAACTACCAGAAAATAGATGAAGTCGTGCTCAAGACCAACCAGTACGGCAGCGCACACGGCGAAATCAAGATTCCCGAAAATGTACTTACGGGCATTTTCCACATCGAGGCACGCGGTTCCAATTACTCGTCGGGTTCCGAAAGCATCAGTGTAGAAGAATACAAGCGTCCGACCTTCGAGATAGAAATGGACTACATAACCGACGAGGTTTCGTTTGGCGACCCGGTAAGCATCAAGGGTCGTGCAACGAGCTATTCGGGCGTTCCTGTAAGCGATGCCTATGTGATCTTTACCGTCAACTGCTCGTCGTATTCGCACTACTGGTGGAGGTCGGAGAGCAACGAAAAGGAACTTCTTGACTTCGGCTCCGTCGAGACCGACGAGAATGGTGAGTTCACAATTAGTTTCGTGGCAAAGCAATGCTTCAGAGATATAAACCGCTATAAAATTGAGGCGGTTGTTGCCGACATCAATGGCGAAACGCATACCGTGGCAAGGAGTTTCAGCATTTCGCGCCAGTCGCTCTGGATTTCGAACAGCATTGCAGATGTAGAAGAACTTGCTGATTTCAAAGAGTTTAATATATACAGCGAAAACATTTCGGGCAACCACATTGATGCAACCGTCGAGTACGAAATCTTCAAGCTCGAGGAGCCGTCGCACGCAACCGTGACAAGGCTAAAAACTGCCGACATGCAGATGTACAGCCGCGAGGAATGGGAAAAACTTTGTCCTGCACTCGGCTACGGCGACGAAAATACGCTGGATAACCGAAAGATAGTATCGTCGATAATGAAAGGCTCGGTAAATACAGCCGACACCACGCCAATCACCATCGGCAAGAAAGTGAAATTCACGACCGGTTCGTACCGCATAATTATGAAAGCCAAGGACAAGGCCGGCAACGAAATCACCGACACCGCAAACTTCCGCATTGCCGACAAATCATCGGACAAGATGCCTTACCCGATGCCGTCGTACTTCACATTGTCGAAATCATCGGCAAAAGTAGGCGACAAGGTACAGGTGAAGTTAGGCTCGTCGTTCAGCGATGTTAACGTGTTCTACACCATACAGATTGGCAAGGGTGCACTCGACATCAAGAGCCTGAATCTTAGCAACGAAGTCAAGAGCATCGAAATACCAATTACCGAGGAATGCTACGGCGATGTGTTTGTAACCGCGATTTTTGTGCGCCACGGACGAGTGTTCAAGGACAGCAAGACCATAAGTGTTTCGCGCATCAACAAGCAACTGGACATCAAGCTTGTAACCTTCCGCGACAAGACCTTGCCCGGTGCCGAGGAATCGTGGCAGATGAAGATTTCGGACAAGTTTGGCAAGCCTGTCGAAGCCGAACTTGCAGCCACCGTCTATGACGCTTCGCTCGACTCGTACAGGCCGCATAGCTGGTATTTCTGGCCGTATTCGTCGAATTCGATGAAGAACAACTTCGACTACAAGGGCTTTGGAAGCACTAGCAGCGACCGCCGCTTCTACACCTATCCGCCAAGCCAATATACCTACACGCCATATCCTACGCCATATTTCTTCAGTGCTCTCAATGTCCATTACACGGCATACAAGCGCGAATATACGACAAGACTATACAATGCAAAGGCAAAAGAGGCTGGAGGAGCGATTGTCGAGGAGGAAGCTATGCTTGCTTCAACAAACGATGTAATGATGCTTGACGAGGATGCTGTGCTAGGAGAGGAAATCTCGGAAGAAGAAAGCGAAGCCTTCTACAATGCAGAAGTGCGCACCAACTTCAACGAGACCGCATATTTTGCTTCGGACCTTAGCACCGACAAGGACGGCAATGTATATATCAACTTCACAATGCCAGAAAGCCTTACACGCTGGAATGTGTTCGGACTTGCCCACACCAAGGACTTGAAAACCAACCATATCAGTGCCGAAATAGTCACCCAGAAGAAAGTTTCGGTTACGCCAAACCTGCCGCGTTTCCTGCGCGAAGGCGACGAAATCTACATTTCGGCCAAAATCGCCAACCTCACCGAAAACCAAATCAACGGCAAGGCGAGAATCGAGTTCTTCAGCACCGAAAATTCCGAGGATATTACCGCTAAATTCTTGAGCAGCAACATAGTTTCATTCACTGCCGATGCAAACCGTAACACTTCGGTGGAATGGAAAGTTTCGGTTCCGATGAGCATTGGTGCCGTGTCGGTACGCATAGTTGCAGTTGGCGATGGTCATTCCGACGGCGAGGAAAAGGTTCTGCCGATACTCACCAACCGCATGATGGTTACCGAGACAATGCCTTTGCCCGTGCGTCGCGCTGGAACAACAAAGTTCTCGTTCGCTTCGATGAAGAACAACAATTCGAATTCGCTCGAAAACTACTCATACACGCTCGAATTTACGCCAAATCCCGCCTGGTACGCCGTGCTTGCACTGCCGTATATGATGGAATACCCCTACGAATGTGCCGAACAGACTTTCTCGCGCATCTACTCAAATCTGCTTGCATCGCACATTGCAAATTCCGACAAGAAGATTGAGGAAATGTTCAACAGGTGGAAGGAAACAGATGCCGAAGCCTTGAAATCGAACTTACAGCGCAACGAGGAACTGAAATCGGTATTGCTCGAAAATTCGCCGTGGCTGCTCGATGCCAAGGACGAAGCCGAGGACAAGCAGAACATTGGCGTTCTGTTCGACCTCGCCCGCATAAAGGCCGAAACACGCAAGGCTACCGACAAGCTCGAGAAGATGCAGAAGTCAAACGGCGGTTTCCCATGGTTCGAGGGAATGAATGCTAACCTATATGTGACACAGCATATTGTTGGCAACTACGGACATCTGCAGAAACTTGGCGTGAAGTTCCCCGACTCGTCGATTGAAGGTATGATTAAGAAGGCTGTAAAGTACATTGACAGGGAAACAGAGAGAATTTATGATTTGCAGAAAAAGTACGATGCGGTAGCCCTTGGCTATACTCAGATACATTATTTATATGTGCGTTCGTTCTTCCTTAATAAGTATCCTATGGACAAATCCACGCAGAAGGTTTTCGACGAATATATGAAACTTGGCGAAAGGGATTGGCAGGACTGGGGCTTCTATATGCGCGGAATGCTTGCACTGGCAATGCAGCGTAGCGGACGCACCACAACCGTGAATGCGATAATCAAGTCGCTGAAGGAATACGCGCAGCATAGCGAAGAACTCGGTATGTACTGGGATTTGGAACGCGGATGGTACTGGTACAACAGCGGCATCGAGACTCAGTCGTTGCTTATTGAATTGTTTGACGAACTTGGTGAAAACCAGGATGTCAACGAAATGAAGGTATGGTTGCTGAAGCAGAAGCAAACCAACCGCTGGAAGACCACCAAGGCAACCGCCGAAGCCGTTTATGCGCTTTTGCTCGATGGCACCAGCATTCTCTCCGAAACCGACTACCCGACAATCACCCTTGGCGACAAGACCATCGACCTTGCCACCGAAAAGACCGAGGACGGCACCGGTTACTACAAGAAGGCTTGGAAGAAGGACGAGATAGAAAGTTCGTGGAGCGAAGTTTCGGTCACCAAGGCCGACAGCACCGTGGCTTGGGGAAGCATCTACTGGCAGTACTACGAGGACATCGACAAGATAAAGGGCTTCGAGGACACTCCGCTGAAGATTCGCAAGGATTTGTTCGTCAACCGCGTGGAGAACGGCAAGGAAGTCATTGTGCCGATTACGCAGAAGAATGCCAACCTAAAGGTCGGCGACAAGGTTACAGTCCGCATCGAAATCGAAGTTGACCGCAACATGGAGTATGTCCACCTGAAGGATATGCGTGCCGCAGCCTTTGAGCCTACCGAAAAGCTTTCGGGCTACAGGTTCAAGCACTCGCTGGGCTACTACCAGTCGATAAAGGACGCATCTGTAAACTTCTTCATCGACATTCTTCCAAAAGGCACCTACGTGTTTGAGTATCAGGTTATCGCTACGCAGAAGGGCAACTTCTCGAATGGCATAACGACTATCCAGAGCATGTACGCACCCGAATATACTAGCCACAGCACGGGAATAAGAGTGAAGGTGGAGTAATTTACGATTGACGAAGTACGATTTACGATTTTCCTCTTCATAGTCATGCTGAATTTATTTCAGCATCCGTTCCAATTTACGATTATTTTATTGGGCAAACAGACTAACACACCCGCCTGTGAGACTACAAACCTGTTAGTCTTTTAGCCTGTTAGCCTTCTTCAGCAAAGCCTCCAGCCATCTTCCACTAACTCATCGAGGCTATCGTATTCCTTTACAACCTCGCGACGACCAAACTCAAAAAGTATCATCTCAACTTCTTCCTTGGGCATTGCGCACATGACATACTTGTAGTCAAGCAGGTCCTGTATGCTGATGTACGGCACCATGTCCTTCATTTCTTCGGTTTTGTACTTTGCGTTCCAGTAAAACTGCGGTGCAAACTGCGGAGTGTCGTAAATATTCTTCAGCATCCTTTTCTGCTTGTCGTACTCCTGCTTTGTGTATTCATTTTTCATAGTCTTTTATTTTTGGTGTTATTTAACGAAACAAAGATACACATCATATTTACGCACATTGAAATTCTGCTAGTAGCAGAAATTTTATATGGTGTTTTGACGGATTGTTGCTTAGGCAACGAGCTAAAGGATTGCTGCTTTGGCAGCGAACTAAACATTGCGGTTATGGTAGCGAACTAAAGGTTGTAGTGTCCTTTCATTGCTAAAACCATAATATGGTCGCTGTGAATTTCATAAACTAAACGGTTTCCCTTGTCAATATGACGCGACCACACTCCCGATAGTTCGTGCTTGAGTTGTTCTGGTTTTCCGATGCCAGTTTCAGGATGCTCAACGATGTCATCAAGTAAATTTGAAATTTTTTTCATAATGGCAACTTGTCCACTTTGCTTCCAGAAATTGCGGTGCTCTATGGCTGTTGCGGTGTATCTTATTTCCACAAGTCTTCTGTTTTTATGGTCTTGCACTTACCTTCGTGAGCTTCTTTCTGGCTACGCTTAATCATTGCCACATATTCGGGGTCGTATTGACTTTCTTCCTTTGAGGGAGCATCATTAATGACACCGAGCGAAAGCAAGTACTTAAGCAAAGCCTTTCCTGCTGTGGTTCTTTCGTTTATTGTAAGAGAATAAGTTGCCATAATTTTATTTTTTGCAAAAATAGTAATTTGTTTTCAATCTATCCTCAAAAATTTTCAAGGAAATTAGAAATGCTACTTTAATGTTATACCATCAAAAAAATCAAATTATTTTATGGTATAACATCAAATGTTGATATAGCAATGAATTTTAGTGGACTGAATATGTTGATATTCAATCATTTTAGATTATTGCTTAGGCAAAGTGCAAAAGGATTACAAATCCTTATATTCTAGCCTTCGGGAGTACAAATCCCGAAGGACAAGTACGGCGGTGGGAAGAGTGGTGTTTATAAAGTTGAAGTCCATACTTTTTTATTTAATGTTGTATATGATTTGCCCTAGTTACTTTAAACAAAGCAGAAAGGGAAAATGACACCCCAAAGTTACAAAATTATTGCACAAACTACGCAAGGGGAGAAAAAAGATTTGAAAATTTGATGATTCGAGGATTTAACTTCGTTGATCTAAAGGTTGAGGATTCGAAAATTTGAAGGTTTAATTGTCTCCCTTTTAGTATGCAGGCCTATATTACACTTTTTCTTACCATTTTCGATTCTTAATATTTATCAAAAACAAAAAAAGTCGGCAGATTTCTCCACCGACCTAGTTTTAAAACATAATAAATACTGTTCTAAATTAAAAAATTAGTATCCTTTGTTTAATACCCCAAGGACTTGTAAGCATCCATTGTCTTTTCGTAAGCATCATTATAATCATCCATTGCCTTTTTGTAAGCATCATCATAATCATCCATTGCCTTTTTATAAGCATCATCATAATCATCCATTGCCTTTTTGTAAGCATCTTCATACTCATCCTTCGCCTTTTTGTAAGCATCATCATACTCATCCTTTGCCTTTTTGTAAGCATCATCATAAATGTCTTCAACATCTTCCATAGCATCTAATCCAGATTTTTCATAATCGGCAACTTTCCTTTCATCATCTGCCACATCTGACTGTTCTTTATCTTTAGAAGCACTTTTCTCTTCTTTATTCTCAGTTTTACTATCAGTTTTACCTGAGTCAGAGTTAGAGCCGCCACAAGAACTGAGACTAAAAACAAGCGCAATTGCGCACACAATTAATAAAAAACTCTTCTTCATTTTACCTTAAATTTTAATTAATACCTATTTTTTGTTTAATATCGTTTCGTTGAACTAATTCAACTGCAAAGATATAAAAAAAATCAGACATGGTTGGTTCTAATTTGGTTCTTTTATTGTGATGCTTCAAAAATAACAAAAAGGACTGACTTGAAGAACAAATCAGCCCAGTTTTTCTGCCACATCGCGCACGCGTATGTGTGAAACTTTTCGCGTACATCAATATTGTTTAATCAGCCACTTCGACAGCACTTGTAATTTTAAAAGTTAAATTAGTACCTTTAATATCCTTACTGCTTAAATCTGCATCCCAACGAATAATACTTGTTTCACCAGGATTCAACGACTTAAATGCCTTTACTTCATCACCCGAATATGGTTGTTTTGTAGCAGGAGATGTATAAACAATATTGTCATCTTCATCACGGATTTCAATACCAAAACCAAAGTTAGCATATGTTCCGCTACCATAATACCCAAAAGGATCGCAATAAGATAAAGATTCACACTCTTTATTATCGATTCTCTCCAGTTCTATCGAAACCATGTATTGTGGTTTTTTGGAGTATTTTACATCAATATGTTTACACTTGAATTCCTTATCCACAACCTTAAAACATTCGGCTAATTGACCAGTAATTTTTGTAGTTGACGGCTTCAAAACATAATCTTTAGCACCTTCAGAGCCTTCAGAATCTTTAGAATCTTTAGAGCCACCACAAGAACTGAGACTAAATACAAGCGCAATTGCGCACACAATTAATAAAAAACTCTTCTTCATTTTACCTAAAATTTAAATTAATAACTATTTTTGTTTAATACCATCCGTTGAACGAATTACACCGCAAAGGAATATAAAAAAAATCAGACTTCACTGGTTCTAATTTGGTTCTTTTTTATACCTTATTTATAAGCATTAAAAATGGAAGCTATATACGTGGTGACACAATGTACTTTTTGTTATAGGCTCCTTAGTCATTCCACAAGACAAAGCGAACCGACTAAGGAACGTGTCGTGTGAGCCTGTCTATGCGGAACTCCTTCACGAAACGGAGTGAGTAATCCCCATCGAAATCTCTTTTCACAGGAGATTCCGCATAGTTGAACAATATTACGCTCCTCCGTTCCGTATCGCGTTATTGTTCTAACTTGCGGAATGACTTATTGTTAGTATAAATTTAGTCAACTTGTATATAGTTCCCTTAAAAATTCATTTTTCTGCCCACCAGCACCATATAGTTTTCTTTTTCCGTCAAATGGCGCAGTTTTAACAACCCTACATACTAATCTGTAAAAAAGTGACGATACGCAACGGATTCATATAAAACTTTTAAAATCTCGCTGAGTTAATGGAGTTTTATGCAAAAACACGATGATTATTCTGCTTGAAATAATGGCAGAAAAATGGAACTTTCTAGCAAATACTAATAAGATGGTAGTTTTAATTTTCGCTATCTATTTTGCATAATGCAAAAAGAATAGTGTACATAAAACAACAGCAGCCGACCTTTGCCGACTGCTGGCATTCAATATTGAATCCAATTTTATTGTTTCGCTTTGGCTATGAAATAGACTACGCAATAAATATCATTCCCGTTGTTCTTCTTTCCGTTTTGTCTGGTCTTCACGAGCATTCTGATAATTGTTTATGATAGTACCAGTAACCAAATTTAATAAAAGAAATACAGACAACACGAACCATAAAATATGATATGTTGTAACGGTAGCAGGACTAACCTTAATCAAGCCATATTCACATGCTGTAATATGATTATAACGCAAGTCTGTCCAGTCTTCTCCTGTGAGTTCCCTAAACAGAGTAAACATTGCCTCGTGTAAAGAGCCAAATGGGTCTGGCGAATTGCTTGGAGCGTTTGGTGCAACTTTTAGGAACTTCTCATACTGTTCTTTTTCTGCTTCATTCATAGTTGACGGGTCTGGAAGCTTAAATAGACTCACACCAACAATTGCGAAAAGATAAATGAATATTACAAACAAAATAACATTATAAAACATTGAAATCATTGACTTAATAAGTACTGATACAATGAGTTTAAGTTCTTTTGCCGCACGCAAAAGGCGCAAGACACGAAATACACGTAAAACGCGTAATGCCATCATTGTGGACGCGTTAGAGAAAAGATCTTCTGGAATATATCCAATCAATACCAATGAAAGATCAAAAATATTCCATCCATTTGTAAAAAACTCTTTAATGCTTTCTCTTGCTATGAAACGCAACAATATTTCGACAGTAAAAATTCCCAAGATTATTTTCTGGATTAAAACAATCTTTGGATAATACCCATAGGTTTCCACTCCGATTAAAATTGCATTTGCAATAATAATCAATGTTATAGCAACCTCAAAAACTTTGTTTTTGATAATTAACCTTGAAATATCTCTGATTTTATTCATACCTCGACATTATTGCTTTGCCTTAGTTACTGCATAAGTAATTCCAATAAATGCTAACAGCAAAATGCCATTTACAATTACATAAGCTGGAGTATGCAGTGTTACAAAAGCAAATATTCCATTGCTTATTAGTAGGGTCAAAAAGAAAACCCAGCCAAGAACTGCGGTATTTACCGAAGCTCGGCTATTCTCAAAGCGAACACCGAGTGCAACACCAAATGTTACAAAGAAACATATAAAACCTCCAATTGCCAACAAGATTTCTTGTCCTTCCGTTCTGCAAATGGAATAAAGGGCGTATGCAAGCAATGCGCTTATTGCACCCGCGATAATTGTAGGAACTATGTTAACTTTCATAACTTACTTATTTTATTGGTGGTGGAGTTAATGCTACAAGCCTCAAAACTTGAGGAACTTTCTCAACTGGTTGCCACGCAGGCATTCCTGGCATCCAAACTAAGGTATCTTTAGTGATACGATGTTCTCCAATAAGGCGCATCATCTCCTGCTCGTTGAAAGGACCTGCTTGCGCTCCGTCAAGAACAACATGGTAGGACTTAGGTAATGGCTGTTGCATTGGATTCATTGCACCAGGCACATACATGTCTTTCATGGCCTTATTCATAGTTTGTGTCATTTGTTGAGCAACCGCCATACTCATACCAAATTCGACAAGCCTGTCTATTGAAAAAAAACTATTATCGTACATATTAAAATATCTAACTAAACATTTTTATAGAGTCAATAACTGTCAATATTATGAATACGATATTCCATAACGACTCTTTATAATTGAACTTAGTACGAAGTGGACCTATAAACCATACTAATAAGTTCCAAACTAAAATTAGACCAGCCAAAACAAAACCAGAATTCTTAAGGAACTTAAATGCTCCAATATAATCCAAACCAAATATTGAGTGCATATATCCCCATAAGGTTCCAAAAAACCACCCAATAATTAATAAGACTTCGATAATTCCCATTATAATGTTAGCTAACAACGGTTTCATACCGTATTGACCCTCATTAAAAACAACATTTTTAAACATAACTTTTCTTTTTTTTATTACACAAAATTTAATTCTCTATAAAACTCTTTTTTCAACAAATGCCTTTATCCGCATTTTCTAATGTACTCAATAAAAATTATTAAAATCCGAATAAGCCTTTAATTAATGACCAAAAGCCAGATGCCGCTTTTTCTTTTGCAAATTCTTTTGCTTTTTCTTTTGCAAAATCCGTTGCTTGTTCTTTTGCGAAATCCTTTGCCTGATCTTTTGCGAAATCCTTTGCTTGATCTTTTACAAAATCTTTTACTTCAGAATTGACATTAGATTCTTGATTTTTGTTTTCTTCCTTATCCATAATATTTATTTTTAATTAATAATTAATGATTTCTTTACATTTGTGGTGGTGCTGGTGGCATTCCTGGAGGAGGTGGTGGTACTGCGCCAAAGAGTGTTGCAAGTTCCTGAACATTTCCTGCCATTTCCCATCCTGCCATACCTTGTTTCCACACGTATGTCTGTTTGGTTAGCTGTCCGTTCTGTACCATCTGTTGTAGCTGCTGCATATTGAACGGTCCCATATTCTGACCATTGACATTCAGGGTATATTGTACCTGTGGTGTAGGAGGCGGAGTATTCATACTCTGGTTCATAGTCTGTCCCATATTGTTCATCATGCCAGCCATTTGCTGTCCCATGGCACCGCCCATCATCATGCCTGTCATCATTCCTGCGGGGTTGAAACCACCTCCGCCACCGCCCATCTGTCCCATCTGTCCGAGGTTGGAAGCAGCGGTTTGAAGTACCGTCGTTTGCTGGTCAAGAGCATGTGCTCCCATAAAATTGGATTCCGTTTGCAATCTCTGTGCACGCTGTGCTTCTTCTCTCTGGATTCGAAGAGTCTCCTCCATGTTAGTGGCATTGATTGCTTGCATATCAGCCATGTTCTTGAGGTTGATATTTGTCTGAGTTTCGACAGTCTTTGTGGTTTGAGCAGCTGTGACTTTGCGCAGTTCTGCATACCCTTCGCTTTCCTTGTCGGCTTCTATAGCAGCAATGTCAAGCCCTTTCAAGTTTACGCCGAAATCGTTTTCCATACGTGGTTTAAGATATTGCTCAACAATATTATTGATTTCCAATATCTTGCGTTCCATCTGCAAAACTGGGATTCCATTGTCTTGCGGAATGTTGGTAACAACACCCTTTACATATTTTGTAACCGCATCTTTTACCTGTTTCTTGAAATCATCAAGTTCAAAGTTTATTAGACGATTCAACTTTATGAATCCTTTATAATCAGTGATGTTGAATGTAATGGTTCCTCTAACTGCCATAGGTACTGCGAAATCTAGGAATCGTGGGTCAAATACATCAAAGTAAGGTATGGCAAATTTTATTTGTACATTGCCTGCCAAGTTTATGTAGTATATTTCTGCCTGGAATGGAGAAGAACCTGCATAGGCAAGGCCAACGATACTGGTAAGTATCGGGAAGTTAGATGTCTTTATAGTCTCGTCGAAAGGTCCTTCGATAAATTCCTGCATTGCACCGTCTTTCTGCTTATATACAAAGACTGCGACTTCACCGTCCTTTACTCTCAAGCTGCTACCCCATCTTATGGAGTTTTCTTTCTTGGTGCTGTTTAAATCAGCCCCAGCAGGACGCCATTTCCATACCAGATATTCCTGCTCGTCGCAGCGGATGACATCCATCAGTCCGCCTTCTTTCTTATTGCCGAATAGTCCCATCTTTATTACATTTTAATTTTTAATTCATCTGCATATTCTCTAATCATTTCAAGTGTCTGCTTGTCATCCTTCAAAGAAAATTTTGCCTTCATTATTATCTGTTCGCATTTTGATTTCCAAACGCCAGGCATTATCTTTTCGGCAGAATTTGGAGCTGCATTTAGCCTATCCATAAAGGACGGCTTTCTTGCCAAAGGAACTGCCAAAGAAAGAAATTCCAAAATATCATCTTTGGTTGTTGGTATTGGGAAATTCTGAATAATAGCCTTCTTTTTACGAGTATCTTTATCTCCTCCAAAACTATAAATACTTCCCATCGTTCGAGCCATACCTCCCATTAGACCACTGGGATCTTCTTTTGACTCTGCTTCTACTTGATTTAGCATTTCAAAAAGCTTTTGGATTGAACTATTAGCTGCTATGTTTGAAAATTCGTGACCACATTCAGGACATATAGCAGAAAATGCCGTAATCATAGCTCCGCAAGCAGGACACTTCTTTACATCACCATATTTGTCAGATTTTGGTGCAGAAGAAACTGGCTGTGCTTGTGGCTGAGGCTGCTGTTGCTGTTTTGCCTTATAAAGACGAGCATCAAGCACCATTTCAAATTCGTCAAGGTCAATACCCTTTGCCTGTGCTTTTTTGAACAGAACTTGTTTCTCTTTTTCTGTCAGTTCACCATCAGCCAAAGCCATATCAATCAATTTTTCTAGTTCTTGGTCATAAAGGTCACCAGAAGAATTTTGCTGAGGTGCAGGTGCTGGTTGTACATTTTGCACTGGTGCTGGTGCAGATGTTGGTTGTACATTTTGCACTGGTGCTGGTGCTGCTTGATTTACATTTGGCTTTGAAAAGCCAGGAAGAGGAAGGCTGTTTTCTCCACCTCCCAATTGTTCTTTTAATTTGTCAAATAAACCCATAATATTTCGTTTTTTTATTTATTATACAATTCTCACCACAAAAGAATATAAAAAAAATCAGACTTCGCTGGTTCTAATTTGGTTCTTTTTTATACCTTATTATATAAACATAAAAATCCTTTTCCTGCCCACCAGCACCATATAGGCAAAATTATACAAAAGAAGCGTGGCACTGATATACCACTTCTTTAACTGGAGGTCCTGAGATTACCTTTAGGGAAGAAATGCAAACAGTCCACGCTGTATGCGTGAACCCTTACACTCTCTTGCCCTATGAAATTTCTCAGGTTTCCAGTTACAAGACGAGCATAAACGCTTCGTTAATCAATATGTACGGCTTGGCAAACCAAACCAAATGCAAATATAAGAAACTAGAGTAAAACTACAAAATCTATTTTAAGTAGCTGTTGTGTTGATTATCAGCAATATTTGTTACAAATAGAAAGGCGTACAACCAATACGATTGCAAAAAAGTGCATAAAGAACCATAAAAGAACCTATTTCTGGCATTTTTGTTTTCAAAATTGTTTTTCCCAGTTTACTAGTTTGTATTACAGTAATCTTGATAGTATTTTGTCCAATTGTCCAACATAGTAGAATGGTATGTTAACCAATCTAAAATCTTTACCTGATGGCGTTCTAACCGTATCGATGGAGAACCTGCCAGTCCATACGCGCACAGCTATGTCGTGAGGAGCCTTATCCATAAATTGGTGCAACGAACGCAATTTTGAATTGGTACCACTTTTCACTTCAACAGGAATTACCTTGTTACCAAACCTATACACAAAATCAATTTCTGCCGATGCGTCAACTTTTTCGCGCACCCAGTAATTGCGACGAGTGCCAAACTCAAAGTTTTCTGCTATCAACTCCTGCGCTACAATATGCTCGGCTACCCTACCCTTCCATACCGACATAATATCATTTACATTAAATATCTCGCTCCTTATACCTGCATAATAGTTCACTAAACCCGTATCAAGCCATAATAGTTTCGGTTTTCGACGGTAATTGGGCATCAACGGAATCTGTTCTGTAGTCACAGGATAAGCAAGTTCAAGTAACAAAGCCCTTTCAATGGTTCTAAAAGCTTCGCCCATTTCGCGAGAACGATAATTGCTATCGGCAAAGTTATTGAAACTTAAAGGCTCCGCTGCGTATGTCCACCCCTCCTTGAGTATATGGCGTATGACGGTTGCCATTGTCTTATTTTGTGCATATTTTTGAACATCATCGCTATATGCGTTCAAAAAGGTGCTGTAAATAGGGTTTACCGCCAGTATATCCCTATGTTCGGCATATTTCACAATTGCTTCAGGCATTCCTCCGACAAGCACATAGTTGAGAAAATGATTCATAAGCCTGTCGTGTATGGCATCAGCAGATAAATCTGCAACAACTTGAGCATCATACTCTTCGCCTATTCCATTTAGGAATTCGACAAATGAGCAAGGACGCAAAGCCATATACTCAACGCGACCCACAGGAAAAGATATATGTGTGTCAATCAGTGTTTCGAGCAACGAACCTGCTGCAATAACATATAGTTCAGGAGCTTCCTCCCTGAAATAACGGAGCAAACGGACTGCTTCTGGAGAATTTTGTATCTCATCTATGAAAAGCAAAGTTTTTCCTTCGGTCTTATGTTTGCGACAATGAATGTGTATTCTGTCGATTAAAGTTGGAATATCATCTTCTTCAAACAAATTGCGGTCACGCCGACGGTCAAGGTTTAGATATAGATATGTGTCAAATCCTGTGGCAAATTGATTTACAAGAGTAGTCTTGCCAACTTGTCTCGCACCACGGAGTACTAACGGCTTGTGATCTAAAGAGTTTCTCCAATTCTCAAGATATTGTATTGCAGTTCGTTGTATCATGATAATATCATTTTATTTGTAATAAATCGACAGCAAAAATACAACTTTTTTGTAATATTTTGACACCAACAATTATTATTTTTTGTAACATTTTGACACCTATTTATTTCTATAACATAAAAACCACTAATTGAACACACATAAAGAACCACAAAAGAACCATTCGAGCTTTTGTAATCTGTATTATCTTTGCCACGAAACTTTATATGTAAGAAATATGTCATTGAATCCACAACATATTGCACTTTTGCGCCAGCTCGTAGCGGAGTCGGCTGCCCACAGCATCGAAACCTCCACCGACTTTATATTCCTGTCGGGAGAAATAAAAGGTCGATTGAAGGAAACAGTCAGCACATCCACACTGAAAAGAATCTGGGGTTATGTGGACGGCTATGCTTCTATTCGCACAGTAACACTCGATGTTTTAGCCCGTTTTGTCGGCTTTCCCGACTGGGAAACCTTTGTAACCGATTATTGTGAAACTGATAGCGTGCAATCTTCTCACAAAGTAATGGCAAAATCGTTGCACTCAAACGAATTGGCTGTCGGCGACAATGTTGAAATATGCTGGAATCCTAACCGACGGCTAATGCTTTGCTACAAGGGCGACAATCTGTTTGAAGTTGTAGAATCCGAAAACGCCAAAATGAAAGTTGGAAATTTATTCACCTGCGACCAGTTCACACCCAATGAGCCTCTCTATGTTGAGCACATAACCGAAGATGGTAGCAAGGAATTGTTTGTGATGGGCAATAAAGGCGGACTTACAAAAGTGAGTAGAATCTAATTATGTTTGTTCCTTACGTCCTTTCGGATTTGTAACCTTTAGCTCACTGCCATAGCAGCAATCCGCTAAACATCACTTTTAATTACGCATTACAAATGCTTATATTCGCATGTTCCAGATTGCAAATCCGGAACAACATGTAAGTGAGTAGAATCTGATTATGTATGTAAAGATTTTCATTTTGTTCGCATCAGTTTTTTCCATTCCTGATAAAGCATTCGTCCCTCTTCCTGATATTTTTGACTTTGCTCCCAAATTGGCTGATAAATTTCAGCATCCCTAACGCTTCGCTCATTAGTAAAATTCGGTATGGACGGATATTTTTGCGTATATTTTTTTTTCTTTGCTTCAATCTGACTGTTGGCATAGTCTAAGAAAGATGTCCGCTTGGACTTAGGCAGTTGCTTCCGAACTTTACATTCCCTGATTTTTGCCTTGTATTCGGCAATGTAGATGAGGTCGTGCAAGATGTTGGAAGTCTTTAAGTCTTCACTTTGGATGTACTGGTCAACAGGTGCAAACATGCTATCAATAGCCAATCTGAAGTCGAAAATTGCCTGGTCGAGTGCTTGTTTTTCTGCCTCATTTTTTGCAGTTGGAGTTTCCGTTTCTGTAGTTGTGGACGACTGAGTAGTAGAGTTTTCCGTTTCATTTCTGGATGAAACTTCTGTTGTCTTTGACTTTGCTTGCGAATACTGAACGCTTTCTGTTTTAGTATTTACCGCAATTTCTTGCTTCTGTGGCAACGAATTGGCAAATTTTTCTTCCTCTAAAACACGGGAACCAATTATAGAAACCTTTTCCTTTTGAACAAGCTGCCTGCCAATAAATATTGCCAATCCAATCAAAATGACGAATACGATTGCGACAATGGGCATCCACTTTCTCCTGTTGTCGGCACGTTGAATGTCAGCAAGAACGGCCTCTGCCGAAGAATACCGTTTTTCGCGTTGCGGTTGCAGACACTTTCTGATTACGCTTCCATAACGCTTAGGAAACGATTGCCTAAGTATAATGCCGAAAGCGTAGATGTCTGTACGATTGTCAACTTCTTCGCCAGCAAGTTGTTCGGGAGCTGCGTAGGCTTTTGTAAATGCTGGTTCTTTCAGTATCGCCCATTCGTGGCTGTCTGATAGCCCGAAATCGATGATTTTGACGTGGTCGCCGTCGTTGGTAATAAGGATGTTAGATGGTTTCAAGTCCTGATGGACAATCTGCTTCTTGTGGCAATAGGCAAGCGCACTCAAAAGTTCTTCGGCGACTTGTCTGCGTTGCGCTGCTGATGGGTTTTCCCGTACGAAATCCGCCAAAGTCCGCCCGTCCACATACTCCATAATTATACATTCGCCCAGTTCGGGAACATTTTCGTGTCCGTAGGTGCGCACAATGTTTGGATGGTTCAATCCGACCATCAGCGTGTACTCCTTCGTGAGCATCTGTGCGAACTGCTTGTCGGCAGTATATTCCGGTTTCAAACCTTTCAGCACATTCCATATACCGTAGCGCTGGGCTTTCATCAGTCGGCAATGCCCCTTTGAAGGCAGTTCGGCAAAGTCGGTGAACTTGTCGGAAATGTGGATATTCTGTCGCGCAACCTTGCCCGATGATGATATGTCGCTATCTATGTCTGACATTAATGGAATATTGATGACACAAAATTAGCAAAAAAAGGGTTGCAATGTCTTAATAAAACTTATTGTCAGGATTTTTTCAGGATATAGATAATTCAAAATTCGCTCAAACTGATTTCAGCAACTTATTTCTTACATTTTCTATTACATCCGCAATTTTTTCCGAATGTGGACCAACTTCCTCTATGGTCTTGAAATCCTTCTTCAGTCCCTCTATTATTTCTGTATCTGAAAGTTGATCAAGCAGTACGTTGATTTGGTGCAATACTTTAAAATGATTTTCTACAGACTCCATGTTAGCATCATCAATTACAGGTTGTTGTGCAAGCGCAAGATGTGTTGTTTCGAGCCAAAAACCACAAATAAACATTGCAGAAATTCCATACTTTTCCGATTCAGTTGGAACAATAGCATCTGCATTCAGCAGACTGTCAACCATTTCAAAGATTATTTGCTCATTATTGAGGTTTTCTTCGATCTTTGGGACAAAAGTCATAAAAATATCGTTGCCAACGGCAAGCTTTTCGGCTGTAGTTTTGGCGGCATCGAGGAGGTCGGTACAAGTTTGTACGCGTTCAAAGAATCTTGCGTAACCAAGATCGGCAACAAGCACTCCCATAACCTCTGCTATTTCTTTTGAATTCTGGTAAAGTTCAATAGTCCTGAAGTCAAAAAGCAGACTTGCGTCGTACCTTAGCTTGTTGTATCGCACATTTTTACATATCTCTGCATATTTAGGCAATTGATTCAATATGCTGTCGATATGACTTTTGTCAGCAGTAGATTTTACATCACTAAAATCTTCGTGTACTTTTTTGTAGTTAATTGCATTGTCGCACGATATTAGCGTCGCTGCAATAACAATTACACAAAGATATGAAAGTAGTCTATTGAGCATTAACTTCCTTGTATCTTTCAAGCATTTCGCGAAGAGAATCTGTCCAATATGGTATTTCGATGCCGAAAGTTTCAGAAATTTTTCTTGTGTTCAGCACGCTATATGTCGGACGAGTTGCCTTGGTTGGATATTCGCTTGTTAACAACGGCTTTACATTGGCATCTATCTTTGTCAGTCTGAATATGTGCATGGTAAAATCGTACCAAGAGCATACTCCACGGTTGGTAAAATGATATATTCCACCATGCCATTCGCCTTTGTTGATATACATGTCTGTAATTTTCAGCAAAGCTTTTGCAAGATCGCCAGCGTATGTTGGTGTGCCCACCTGGTCGAAAACAACGCCTTTTATCTTGCCTTCGCTACCGAGGCGAATCATGGTTTTCACATAATTGTTGCCGTATTCGCTGTAGAGCCAAGCCGTACGAACAATCACAGCATCGCAGTTTTCGGCTGCAATGTTCTGCTCGCCTTCGAGTTTTGTCCTGCCGTATGCCGACTGCGGATTTGTTGGCGCATCTTCTGTATATGGAGTATTTGCCTGACCATCAAAAACATAGTCGGTAGAAACATGTATCAGCTTGAAACCAAACTTGTTGGCACATTGTGCTAGGTTGCGCGGAGCAACGGTGTTTGCCAAAGTAGCATTTTCAAGGTCGTCCTCTGCCTTTTCAACAGCGGTATAGGCTGCACAATTTATTACAATATCAAAATGCTGTCCGCAGAAAAAACTAGTTGTTGCCTCAAGGTTTGATATGTCAAGTTTGTCAATGTCAACGTATTCAAATTCAGCATTTGCAACCATTTCATGGTTATCGCGAATCTTGCTGCCTAGTTGTCCGTTGCAACCGATGACGAGTATTCTTTTCATTTTTAGAAGTTTAATTTTGCATCTCTTAATGTTGGGTGATTCATGTCTCTTTCGGAGAAAATCATCTTATCCTGCGGGATCTTCCAGTCGATGGCAAGTTCCGGATCGTTGAAGATTATACCGCCTTCGCTTTCCTTGTTGTATGCATTGTCGCAAAGATATGCGAACACAGCATAGTCGGACAGAACCGAAAATCCATGAGCAAATCCACGAGGAATAAGGAACTGGCGCTTGTTTTCTTCGGAAAGTTCCACCGAAAGATGCTTGCCGTATGTTGGCGAACCCTTGCGCACATCTAATGCAACATCAAGAACCTTGCCGACAACGCAGCGCACGAGCTTTGCCTGCGAATACGGGTTAAGCTGGAAATGCAATCCGCGCACAACTCCGTAGGTAGAACTAGATTCGTTCTGCTGTACAGGAACAAAATTGATTCCCGCAGCCTCAAATACGGATTTATTCCAAGTTTCAAAGAAATATCCGCGTTGGTCACCGAAAACTTTCGGTTCAATAATCTTCAAATCCTTTATAAAGGTATCTGTTACAGTCATTTCTGCTATTTTTCGTTTACAATCCTCAACAAATATTTTCCGTAGTTACTCTTTGCAAGTTTTTCGGCAAGAACAGCAAGTTGTTCCTTGTTTATAAATCCCTTGCGATAAGCAATTTCCTCAATACACGATGCCTTCAAGCCTTGACGGTGCTCAATTGTCTCAATGAAGTTTGATGCCTGCAACAGACTGTCTGGTGTTCCTGTGTCGAGCCATGCAAAACCACGTCCCAAAAGCTTTATTTGCAACCTGTCTTCTTTTAGATACAAGTTGTTGAGGTCGGTAATTTCAAGCTCGCCACGCTTTGATGGCTTGAGGCTTTTTGCTTTTGCAACTACATCGTTCGAGTAGAAGTAAAGACCTGTTACAGCATAGTTTGACTTTGGATGTTCGGGCTTTTCCTCGATGGAAATCACCTTGCCGTTCTTGTCAAATTCAGCGACACCATAGCGTTCGGGGTCGTTTACATAGTAACCGAAAATTATTGCACCATCTTCGATTTTTGCCGCATCAGTCAACTGCTGACCGAAACTCTGACCATAGAAAATATTATCACCGAGTACGAGGCAAACCTTGTCGTCGCCAATAAATTCCTCGCCAAGGATAAAAGCTTGTGCAAGACCATCCGGCGAAGGCTGAATCTTGTATTTTATATCCATTCCGAGTTGCGAACCGTCACCAAACAGCTTTTCGTACAGACCAATGTCCTGAGGAGTTGAAATTATCAAAACTTCGCGTATTCCCGCCAGCATCAGCGTAGAAAGCGGATAGTAAATCATCGGCTTGTCGTAAACCGGAATTATTTGCTTCGAAATGCTTATTGTCATCGGGTGCAGACGAGTTCCAGCACCACCTGCTAAAATTATACCTTTCATTGTGTTTAATTTTCGTGTCCGCAAATATATACAATTATGGGTAAGGCAACAAATTCTTTTTAGGAATCAAAAAAGATGTACACCTGCAAACGTTACCCTGCGATAGGTTCATGGGGCTTTTAAATGAAAGAGCAGTGCACCAATTCACTATTCCCTTCCCAGATATTTAAGAACTTTATACGAAGCCATTTGTTCCGCTTCCTTTTTCGTCCAGCCTTTGCCTATTGCAATAAACTTTCCGTCTATACAGATTTCTGTCTCGAAATGATATTGTTTTTCACAGGCTTCCATGCTTTCGAAAGTATCAATTAGCAGATTGAATTTTTCTTTTTGGGAATATTGCAATAGACGCGACTTATAGTCGCTATTTTGCTTCATGAGATTGTCAACGTCATAGAATCTCATGAATATGCTTCTTACAAATGTTTCACATTTTTTGTATCCCTTATCAAAGTATATAGCACCGACAAGGGCTTCAAAGGAATTTCCTGTTATATTCTTCTGTTCATTGTTTTTCGTTTCCTTATATTGCATCAAGCGCTTAAAATCAAGCTCTGAAGCAATACGGTTGAGGCTTTTGCGGCTTACAAGCATTGAACGCAATACAGAAAGCACTCCTTCTGGTGCATTGGGATAGCGCTCGTAAAGCATTACACTGGCAATAGTGCTAATTACAGAATCTCCAAGAAACTCTAATCTTTCGTTGTTGTATCGTATTTCCTTTTGCTTTTTGTTGGCCGATGCATGCCTAAGTGCCATTTTGTAGTACAAGATTTCCTTAGGCTTAAAGCCTAAAATGGACTCAAGCTGTTTTGCCAATTTTTCATCCTTGGGATTTTTTTTCTTAAAAAGAAAGGATAGAAACATTTCTATTTCACTTTTTTGAAAATGATGGAAGTATTGTGACCGCTGAATCCAAAGGCATTAGACATAGCATAGTCAATGTTGCGTTCTTGTGCCTTGTATAATGTAAGATTCAGTTTTTCGTCAATCTTCTCATCGCGCTGCTTGAGGTTTATTGTTGGAGGAACAATGCCTTCGTTTATTGCAAATATGCAGAACATGGATTCTATTGCTCCAGCAGCGCCTAATAGGTGTCCAATTTCCGATTTTGTGGAACTAATATTAAGTTTATATGCGTGTTCGCCAAATACTTTTTGTATAGCTAATATTTCAGGCACGTCGCCAATAGGAGTTGAAGTTGCATGAGCATTGATGTAGTCAATCATTTCCGGCTTAATGCCAGCATTCTTAATGGCATTGTTCATTGCAATCATTCCTCCAAGTCCGTCTGGGTGCGGAGCAGTTATATGATAAGCGTCTGCAGAAAGTCCTACTCCAGCCACTTCTGCATATATTTTTGCACCGCGTCTTAAAGCATGTTCGTATTCTTCTATTATAAGAGAACACCCGCCTTCACCCATTACAAAACCATCACGTGTAGCACAGAATGGGCGCGAAGCTGTCTGATATTCTTCATTATTCTTCGAAATTGCCTGCATAGACTGGAACCCTTCCATCCCAACCTCATTTATTGAAGCCTCGGAACCTCCGATTACAATTACATCGGCCATATCAAGCCTTATGAGGTTTACGGCATCTATAATGGCATTTGCCGACGATGCACATGCCGAAACTGTGTTATAGTTTGGCCCCATGAGACCATATCTTATGGAAATTGTTCCTGCGGCAATGTCGGATATTATTTTGGGAATGAAGAATGGAGAAAAGCGGGATACGGCACTACTTGCATAATCTATTATTTCTCCAAAGATTGTGTTCGAACCACCTATTCCCGATGCCCATACTACTCCTGCCCTTGTCCTGTCGACCTTGCTGAAATCAATACCACTATCCTTTATGGCTTCATCGGAAGCTACTATGGCAAACTGATTGAACTTGTCGAGTTTACGAAGTTCCTTTCTGTCAAAGTATTGTTCAGGACTAAAGTTCTTTACCGTACAGGCAAACTTGGTTTTAGAAGAAGAAGTGTCGTAGGTATCTATTAGAGCCGCACCACTGACACCGTCCCTAACATTGTTCCATGTTTCGAGACATGTCAAACCTACGGGCGATATTGCCCCCATACCAGTAACGACAACTCTTTTCAGCTCCATATATTTATTCTGTGCACATGTAGGATTTATCATATCCTACGCCGTAACGATTACTTATTTTTCCAGACTTTTTGTCATGTGAGCTTCGATGTATGCAATAGCTGCTCCTACAGTAGTAAGATTTTCTGCTTCAGTATCAGGAATCTCAACACCAAACTCTTTTTCAAATTCCATTGTCAATTCAACTGTATCCAACGAATCAGCACCCAAATCGGAAATGAAACTTGCTTCAGGTGTAACTTCGGCTTCGTCAACGCCTAATTTCTCAACGATAATACTCTTTACTCTAGATGCAATGTCTGACATAAAACTTTAATTTAAATTAATAAAAATAAACTTTAAAAAATTTGTCGCAAAATAACTAAATACATTTCAGATAGTCAAACTTTTTTGATTCTTTTTTGCTTATGCAATTTTTTTTCATGTACTTTGCATTGATTATCAATTATAAAGGCGTAAACCATGTACAAAGCACCAAGAATCGCACTATTTGCCTCAGGGTCAGGCACTAATGTCGAAAACATCACAAATTACTTCAACGGAAAAACAACAGCAAAACCTGTATGCGTACTATGCAATAAGCCCGACGCATTCGTATTGGAGCGGGCAAAACGTCTCGGGCTCGACTCCATGACTTTCGACAGAGCAGATTTCAACGATGGGAAAAAAATAATGGAATACCTTATCAAAAATGACATCGACATTATTGTCCTTGCGGGTTTCCTATGGCTTATTCCCCAATACCTTATTGATGCTTTTCCCAATCGCATTTTGAATATTCATCCAGCACTGTTGCCAAAATTCGGTGGCAAAGGAATGTACGGAATGAACGTTCACAAGGCTGTCCGCGAAAGTGGAGATACCGAAACTGGAATAACAATCCATATTATTGATGGCAACTACGACAAAGGCAATACTATATTTCAAGCAAAAGTCACCATCGATCCTGCCGATTCACCGGATGACATTGCTACAAAGGTGCATGCCCTTGAATATGAACATTACCCTAAAGTAATAGAAGAGTTTGCAAGGAATTTGTAAATCTTCGTTGCGTGAGCTAAAGGTTATGGAACGACATTAGAATTATACCTGATAAGGTATAATTTTACTGCATTCTTATCATTTTATACCCGATAGGGTGTAATCTAAAATATTTTTACTACTTTTGTACCCGATAAGGTATAATTTATGAAGACAATATTATCATCAACGGTAAAGGAACTGCGCAAAAAGAATAAGCTTACGCAGGAAGACCTTGCAATGAAATCCGGTTTAGGTTTGCGTTTTGTTCGCGATTTGGAACAGGGCAAACCGACATTAAGGCTCGACAAGGTAAATCAGCTATTGGAACTTTTCGGCTATGAGATGCAGCCTACACGATATAACAATGATGGCAAATGAAGCAGGCTCGGATATATTTCAAGGACAAACCGGCAGGAATCCTGACAGAAAGCGATTCTGGATATGAGTTCAGATATTACAAGGAATATCTGGAACAGGAAAATGCAAAGCCGATAAGCAAAACTTTTCCTCTTTCGGACGAGGTGTATCACAGCAACATACTTTTCCCTTTTTTCGATGGACTGATACCCGAAGGCTGGCTGCTTGATGTTGCCATAAGAAACACCAACATAAGCATCCTCGACAGGATGTCGTTGCTGCTTGTGTGCTGCAGGGATTGTATAGGTGCTGTAAGTGTGGAACAAATAAATGGTAACGGTGATGAGTAGATGTTTGTACTGCTACGGAGAGCTTCACGATGGAGAAACTGATTTCCACGCATCGTGTTCAAAAAAGATTTTCGGCGAAAAAAGTGTCCCTGCTTTTGAGTACTGCCGGTCCGACATGGATATGCTTGCGAAACAGATTGTTGCCTCGCAGACAACCATAACTGGAGTACAACCGAAACTATCGTTGCACCTGCAAAAGCATGAAGGCTCGAAACGACTTACAATTGTAGGAATGCAGGAAAATTTCATTTTCAAGCCACAGACTGAACTTTACAGTAAACTTCCAGAAATAGAAGACCTTACAATGCATCTTGCCGAAATTGCAAAGATTGATGTTGTCCCCCACTCGCTGATAAGGCTTGCCGATGGCGAACTTGGCTACATTTCGAGGCGAATAGACAGGACTGATGACAATTCGAAAATTACAATGGAAGATATGTGCCAGCTTACTAACCGTACTACCGAGCACAAATATCGCAGTTCGTACGAGCAGATAGCAAAGAAAATTGCCGAATACTCTACAACGCCAAAACTCGACCTTGTCAATTTCTACGACATTGTAATCTTTTCGTGGATAACTGGGAATGCCGATATGCACCTGAAAAACTTTTCGATGTTTTCGCCAGATGACATTGAATTTAGGCTAACACCAGCCTACGACCTTGTCAGCACGGCAATAGTAAATCCCTCTGATACGGAAGAACTTGCGCTTACACTTAATGGAAAGAAAAGCAGAATTGAAGTTAAGGATTTCATTGAAGCTGCGGCACGGAGCAATATTTCAGAGAAAATTATTGAGAGTTTGTTCCGCAAATACCTGTCTATATCGCGCAAGTGGGAAATATTTATCGACAGTTCATATATTGATGACAGCCAGAAAACCGAATACATTAGGCTTATAGAAAACAGGTTACTGAAAATATCGGATGGGTTGATGTATAAATAACACATTGTGACACATTTTTTTACCGTCATTCCGCAAGTCTGAACAATAACGCGATACGGAACGGGGAGCGTAATATTGTTCGACTATGCGGAATCTCCTATTAGTACACAGGGGAGATTCCGCACAAACGAACTCACAAGGCTCGTACCTACGCCTGTTCGTTCAGTTTCGCGGAATGACGTTCTACTATACCCGATAAGGTGTAATTATGCTATATTCTTATGATTTTATACCCGAAAGGGTGTAGTTATGTCTGTTTAATTCGGAGTACACTTAGGCCATTTCCTTATATGGATGGGGGTTAACTCATAATTTGCATCAAACCAATGATTATTGAGTTTAAACCATTTTGATTTGTGTTTTTTTCTAAAGCTAGCCAGTTTGTATATAGTATCGTTCATATCAACATATGATTCTATGTACTTATTTTTTGTTGTTTTAATATATGACCTATTATCTATTTTTACAGAATCAATATCTCCGTATTTATGATTTTTGTAATCATATTTGCTGTATATTTTATAAGCAACAATAGTTCCATTTTTTATGAAATACTTTCTATAAAAAGGGAACATTAATAAGTCTTCATCTATTATTTCGCCTGCTGATTGACTTTGACTCTGCGTTTCCACCTCTTGCCCCACCATCATGCAAGGCAAAAGCAACGCAATTGCAAAAATGAATATTTTTAGTAGCCCTCTCATATCAAAACAATTATCAATTCTTCCCCAACAGCACCTTCGCGTTCTCCAGTGCCTCTGGCGTAAGCTTCTCGCCACTCATCATCGAGGCAATCTCGGTAATGCGCTCATCGGCGGAGAGTTTCTTGAGGCTGGAAATTGTGCGTTGGTCGTCGGTATGCTTGTAAACCTTGAAATGCTCGCTGCCCATAGCCGCAACCTGCGGAAGATGCGTGATGCTCAGCACCTGCACATTCTCGGCAATGCGCTGCATAATCTTGCCCATGCGGGCTGCAATTTCGCCCGAAACACCAGTGTCAATCTCATCGAAAAGTATGGTAGGAATATTCATCGAATTTGCCATAAGCGACTTCAGTGCAAGCATCAGACGCGACAACTCACCTCCCGATGCAACCTTCTCGATTGGCTCCACCGCTACCGCCTTGTTGGCACTGAAAAGGAAGGAAATATTGTCGATGCCGTTTGCCGAAATTTCCGTGATTTCGTTGCCTATCTCAAACACTCCGTGTGGCATTCCCAAGTCGTGAAGCATCGAGTTTACATATTCCTGCGTCTTCTTAAAGGAAGCCAAACGCTTCTTGCTCAGATTCTCGGCAGCGGCTTTCACTTCTTTCGCCTTGGCTGAATGTTGCTTCTCAAGGTCGGCAATTTCGTCCTCAAGGTTGCCGCTGTTGTCAACATAACCCTTGTATTCCTCGTACTTCTGCTTGAGTTCGGCGATGTCGGAAGCGCGGTGCTTTGCCAATAGGCTCATCAGCAGGTCAATGCGCTCGTTGGTAAGTTGCAGTTGCTGTGGGTTTACTTCCACCTGCGACAACTGCTGCGAAATGGTATCGTTGATGTCCGAAAGTTCTATTATAGATGAATCTAGTCGCTGTTCAAGTTCTTGTGCAGGCTTGAAGTTCTTGCTGATTTTTGCAAGGTTGCTACGCATTTGCTTCAGCAGTGCCGAAGCCGAATATTCACCTCCGTCATACAGGTTAGAGGTCTCGTACAATGCCGATTTTATCTCCTCGGCATTCTCGAGCATCGAGGCACGGGCTTCAAGTTCTTCTAGCTCATCATCGGACGAAAGTTTTGCATTTTCAATCTCCAGTGCCTGATACCTATAATAATCTAAGTCCTTCTGTGCCTTTGCAAGCGCATCCTTCTTGCTTTTTAGTAGTTGTGCAACAGACTGGTACTCTGCATATTTCTGCTTGTATTCCTCGAAAAGCGCCAATGTTCCAGCAGCCGAATCGACAATGCGCAGACGATATGGCAAAGTCGTGAGCGACAGGTTTTCGTGCTGCGAATGTAGGTCAAGGAAATTGTCGGTAAGTGTTTTTAGCACTGCCAAGGTCACAGGCATATCGTTGACGAAAGCCCTTGACTTGCCTTCGGGCATAATCTCGCGCCTTACAATGGTTTCGTCGGAATAGTCAACCTCGTTTTCGGCAAACAAGTCCTTCAATCCGAGATTTTTAATGTCGAAAGTGGCTTCAATTACACATTTCTTGTCCTTGAAAAGAAGTACGTCGGTGTCGGCGCGTTTGCCCAGAAGTAGCGAAATTGCGCCTATAATCATTGATTTTCCCGAACCTGTTTCGCCAGTAATAACGGAAAAACCCGAATTGAATTCAATGTCGAGTTTTTCAATTAGAATATAATTTCTGACTGAAAGGTTCCTAATCATTATTCCGAACGGGTTATCTTGTCGTACTTGCTTGAGTTTGCAGCGTCGATTTCTTTCATCAGGTTTGCAACGCGAGCCTTCTCGTCGGAAAAACCGTCTGAGAAAATATTTATAATTTCGTCGCTCTTGACGGTGCTTACAATCGACATCAGGAACGAACCCGGACGACGGCGGTGCATCGACCTGAGGCTTTCAAGAGCTTCTTCTACAGAAGTACGTGCATCGCTAGGTTTGTCGGCAAGACGGTCGAGACCTTGGCGGTGGTAGGTGTACATAAAGTCACGGAATCCCGAATACTGGTCGTTGAGAAGATTTTCGGTAAGCCAGTAACGGTTCTTGGTGCTTTCGTACTGTTTCCAGCCGGGTTCAACTGCGCTTTGTGCGTTCTGCACAATCTTTTCTGCCAGCTGGTAGTATTGTGTGCCAGCCTGCGAGCCGAAACTGTCGTAGTCGAGGCCTAGCATTATGTAGCAGTAGTATGCGATTACCGATGACAAATTGCTTGTAAAAACGTTGGGATTGAACTCTATAGGCTCCATTTCTACATACTTGAACTGGAATTTGTCGTCAAGGTAATTGAAAAGTGGTGACATGTACGAAGTGCCGTAAACTGGTCGCGAAGATGTTATCTGAATCTTGCCTGAATATTCATCAGAAGCAACTTCTTTTTCCACTGTAATTGAAATGTTACATTCTATGCGTTCATTTTTCGAGAATACATTGTTAGTCCACTTGGTATTGTTGACAAACTCATACAAGTCCTTACGCATATTCTGGAAAATCTTTTCGTAGTTGGTTCCTTGGAGCTGGGAATGCGAAATCTGAATCTGACATTCAAACTCCTGAGCCATAGCAGCCAACACCATGAATATTGCAACGACAACGGAAAGAATCTTTTTCATAATCAACGCTTTAATAGATTTTCTATTTCATCAACAATATCCTTTGCAACCATAAGCTTAGACTTCAACTCAAAGTTTTTTACATCCTTGTTATGGTTGATGATTGTAATCTTGTTTGTATCATGGTTGAATCCTGCACCCTTGTCGTTCATCGAGTTGAGGACGATGAAATCGAAGTTTTTGCGGTCAAGCTTGCCGATGGCATTTTCGAGTTCGTTTTCCTTTTCAAGAGCGAAACCGACCAAAACACGGTCACCTTTTTGCTTTCCGAGACTTGCTGCAATGTCTTCTGTCGGTTTTAGGCAAATTTCAAGGTTATTGTCTTTACGTTTTATTTTGGTATCAGACACATTCTGTGGAGTGAAATCGGCCACAGCTGCCGAAAGTACTGCGGCATTGCATCCAAGGAATTCCCTGTTGCAAGCCTCGTACATTTCGTGTGCCGACTCAACACTTATAAGCCTTATCGATGAATTTCTAACTTTCAGCGAAACAGGACCAGATATCAAAACCACTTCAGCACCACGGCTTGCACATTCTTCTGCTATAGCATATCCCATCTTTCCCGACGAATAGTTTCCAATGAAACGTACAGCATCAATTTTTTCGTATGTAGGACCTGCCGTTACCATAATTTTTTTGCCTGCAAGCAATTGCTGTCCGCTAAAAAATTTGTCAAGACAAGCGACAATGTTTTCCGGAGCAGCCAGCCTTCCTTTTCCAACAAGTCCGCTTGCCAGCTCCCCATCCTCAGCATCAATAAAATGCACACCATACGACTTCAGCGTCTCGATGTTTTTCTGCACTACAGGATGAGCGAACATATCCAAATCCATTGCAGGTGCGACAAACACTGGACACTTTGCAGAAAGATAAGATGTAAGCAGGAGATTATCTGCTATTCCGTTTGCCATCTTACCTATTGTGTTGGCAGTTGCGGGCGCAATAAGAAAAGCATCGGCCCACATTCCAAGGCTTACATGCGAGTTCCATTCGCCGTTTTCGGGATTAAAGAAATCGACGTATATCGGATTCTTCGCCAACGTTGCGAGTGTAAGCGGTGTTATGAACTGCTTTGCCAACGGAGTCATCACAATTTTGACTTCGGCGCCCTGCGTAACGAGCAGACGGACAATATTCGCCGCCTTATAAGCGGCAATACTTCCTGTGACACCAAGCAATATGTGCTTTCCGTTGAGCATATTATGCTATTCTTGTGTTTCGGGCTGTGGTTCGGCAGTAGCTACAGGCTCCTGCTCTTCTTCAGCCTCCGTCTTCTTTAAGTTAATGTCTTGACTGGTGTAATATACATTGCCTTCCATGAATTCTTCAACCGCAATATTTGTCGGCTTTGGCAACTTCTCGTAGTACTTCGACACTTCTATTTGCTCACGATTCTCGTGAATTTCCTCAAGATTGTCGTTGAATGTTGAAAATTCTTCAAGCTTTTTGTAAAGTTCCTTTCTAATGTCGGAATTTACCTGATCGGCCATCTTTGAGCAGATAACAACAGATTCGTAAACATTTCCTGTCTTTTCAGCCATTTCGACCACATCGCGAGTGATGCAGTTAGTTGGTGCATTAGTCTTTTTGTAATCCATTTTTACTTTCTATATAATTATGTGAATTCGTAAAATATTTTTCTGCTTCCTTTATTTTCTTAGAGTTTGGATACTTGTCCACAAATGCATAATAAGCCTGCACGGTGTTCTTGTATCGTTCAAGCTTCTTATTTTCAACACTCTTGGTAGCAAGAGTATACGAAGCTTTTATCATTGTGAACATTATTTCTTCTCGGTATGTTGTTGCCGGATAGTCGTACAACAAGTTCTTAAATGCTACTATGGCAGCCTTGTAGTCGCTTATCTTGTAGTATAGCATTGCATTGTTGTAGGCCTTTGTTTCAAGCTTATAGTTCAAGTCGTCAATATGTTCGTCAACCTTTTCGCTATACTTCGACTCTGGATATTTCTCCTTGAAAGCTTCGAGTTCACGAAGCGCAAGCTCCGTATATGTCTGCTCTAGGGAAACGCTTGGCGAAATCAGATAGTAACAGTGTGCCGACATGAATTCTGCTTCTTCGGTACGTTCCGTATTTGAATACAAGCGGGCATATTCCTTGAACAAATAACCGGCGAGAGAATATTCTTTCTGCCTATAATTGCAATACGCATTATAGAAGCACAGGGTCTCATACTTGTCGGTTCCTTTGTACACAGCTTTTATCTCTTCGATGAGTCCTAATGCCTTGTAGAAGTCTTCCGCTTCGTAATATTCAAAGACTTTGCGGTATTTCAACTCGCTATCCGAACTCTTCATTACCTTGGAGTATTCACTACAAGACACTGAGAATAAAGCAGTTAATGCTACCAACAAACAATATACACCTTTCCAATTAAACATACCTGCAAAGATATATATTTTAATTATTCAATTGGTTGTCAAGTTAAATTTATTTTTTTGGCTCAATATTGAACATCAATCGGCCTTTAACTATCCCACCTCGCTCAATAGAAGCGACAAAAAAGGCGGACCGAAATCCGCCTTTCATATTTAATCCGTACTGGATTATTCCTTTGTAAACTTGATGTTGTGAACTTCGCTGTCGGTTGTAATCCTGAGGATATACACGCCGGATACGAGGTTGCTTACATCAACGGTGTGAACCGACTCGCCTGCTACGGCAACAGTCTCGAAAGTCATTTCCCTACCGCTTAGGTCAACAACCGTATAAGAGATTGCGCCTTCATAGCCAGTTACGGTGAATGTTGCCATGTCGCGTACCGGGTTCGGGTAGAGCTGAATTTCCATTGCCGCCATTTCGTCAACCGAAGTACAAGTTTCAACCGTTACAGTTATTGTGTCGGTAGTTTCACATTCGCCATTGCTTACCGTTACCCAAACAAAATATTCTCCTGCATACGGATAAGTCTGAGCGTAAGTGTTGCCTTCCGTTTCACCGAACCACAATACTTCGTCTTCAGTGTCAACGCTCAAAACGATTTCTTCGTTTACACAAACAGAAGTGTCGCTGATAGCAAATGTAGGAGCTGCCAATAATGATACGGCAATAGTGTCGGATGCTTCGCAACCGTATTCGTTGAATACTGTTACCGAATATTCGCCGGCAGCAGAAACCATTATCGACTGAGTCATTTCGCCAGTGCTCCAGTTATACCAAGCATAACCTTCACCAGCATTTATTTCTGCTTCCGAATTTTCGCAGACATCAATGTCGGCACCAAGTGAAATTTCAGGAACTGGAGCCATTGTCATTTCAAAAGCAGCAGTTGCCGAACATCCGTGCTCGTCGGTTATGGTAAGAGTATATACACCTGCTTCAGTAACTACTGTTGTGCTTTCTGTAGAACCATTGCTCCATTCGTATGAAATATTAGCATCATTCCATACTGTTATTTCGCTTGATGAACCTTCGCAAATTATCGATTGTTGTTGTTCTGGTACAATTACAGTCGGGTTAGCATAAACGCGTATTACAGCAGTTTCAACATCGGTTCCATCCAAGTTCGAAACTATAAGTGTTACGGTGTAGGTACCCGGTTCGTTAAAGGTATATACAGGGTTCTGTTCCGAAGAAGTGCTTTCGCCGAAGTACCAAGTCCAAGTCTGCGGGAAGTTGGTGCTGTTGTCGGTGAAGTTGACTGTAAGAGGTGCACAGCCAGATTCCACATCGGCAGTAAATGCTGCAACTGGAGGAGTATTCATCGAGTTGACATCAACAGCTCCATTGACAGCACATCCGTTGTCATCGGTTACTACAACAGTATAGTGACCATTGGTAAGACCAGTAATCTGTGCAGTGGTTTCGTTGTTGTTCCAGAGGATTGCGTAAGGAGCTGTACCTCCTGAAATTTCAACCGATGCAGTACCGTCAGCAACGCCGTGACCTGATTCTGGAGTTGACGACATTTCAAGCACTGGCAGTTCGTAATGGTTAACCGTTACGACATCGCTTGCAGTACATCCGTTGTTGTCGGCTACGACTACGGTATAGTCGCCAGCTTCTGTTGCGGTGAACGACTGCGAACCAGCAACGCCGTTCCATGTGTAGGATACGAAGCCTGCTGTTGCATTGAGTGTTGCTTCAACATTAGCACAAACTGTTACATCGTCGCCAAGGCTTACCGTAGGAGCGGCATTGACCATAAGTTCAGTGTGGAAGGTATTTCCACAGCCTGTAGCAACATTTTCTACTGCTAGGGTATAAGTACCAGCATTAGCCAAGATTGCTCCAGAAATCACAGGAGAAGCATCCGTAGAAGCAAATCCGTTAGGACCACTCCACGAGTAACTCAATGTTTCGGTACTTGAAGCGGTGAATGTTACATCTCCGCCTTCGCAAACTGGACTGTTGCTTGAAATTTCAACTGTTGGATTAGCATTTACAAATACTGAGATTGTGCTGCTTGCTTCACATCCGTTTGCGGCAACAACCGATGCCGAGTATATACCTGCATTGTCTGCTGTTGCATTCGAAATATTAATTGCTGCTGTTGATGCGGAGTATCCGTTAGGACCAGCCCATGTGTAGGTTACTGGAACATTCGAACTAGCAGAAAGTGAAATTGTTGCGCCTTCGCAGTATGCTGTAGCACCATCGATAGAAATTGTTGGAACATCACCATCTGCTGTTATTGTTACTGATGCTTCTGCAGTACAGTTGCCTTCATTTGTAACAACTACCGTGTAGTCACCAGCGGCTGATGCGGTGAATTCTGCTGTATTAGCAACGCCGTTATTCCACGAATAAGATGTTCCACCGTTTGCTACAAGTTCTATGGATGTCGTTGAACAAGTCAATGTTGTTGTTCCGCTATTGTTTGTAATAGAAGCAACAGGATTTGCAATTACTATGACATCAGTTGAAGCGACTGCCGAGCATCCGTTTGCTGTAGTAACGGTTACCGAGTAAGTTCCAACGTGATTTGCCGTAGCATTTGCGCGTGTCGGATTCTGCAATGTGCTGCTGAAGCCCATAGGACCTGTCCACTGGTATTCGGTAGCGATGTCGCTTTCAACCGAAAGTTCAATGGTTTCGCCTACGCAATATGCACCAGAGTTAGTTGCGTTTGCTGTCGGAACAGCATTTACAACTACGCAGTTGGTAATCTGCTTGGTGTCGGTACCGTCCTGATTTGTTACTGTGAGCGAAACGGTGTAGTTTCCTGCGGATGCGTAAGTGTGAGTTGGGTTCTGTACATTGGATGTCTGTCCGTCGCCAAAGTTCCAAGCCCACTGTGTAGGAGTATTTGTAGAAAGGTCGGTAAATGCGACTTCTGCACCAAGGCATATTGCCACATTCTCGGCATTGTTAACCAAGAAATCGGCAACAGGCGGAGTGTCCATTGTTGCAACATTTACGATTGCTGTAGAAACACATCCGTTTCCATCGGTTACGGTAACGCTGTAGTTGCCACCAGCAAGACCGCTGATAGTTGCCGTATTGCCATTGTTAGACCAATGATATGTGAACGGAGCCGTACCTGTCGGTGTTACAGTTGCCGTACCGTCTGCCACATTGTGACCAGTTTCTGCGGTAGAAGTCATTGCAAGAGTTGTCTGCGGATAGTTAGCAACCGAAATATTGTCGGTAGCCGAACATTCGTTTGCATTGTAAACTGTTACATAGTAGTCGCCTGCAGCAGCAGAGATAGTCTGCGTTACTGCACCCGTTGACCAGTGGTAGGTAAGACCGGCGCCAGCATCGAGAGTTGCTGTTTCGCCAGTACATACTGTCTGGTTTGCACCGAGTTCGATAGTCGGATTAGCATTTACAACAACCGTTGTGCTTGCTTCTGCTGTACAATTGTTTGCATTTGTTACTACCAATCTGTAAGTTCCTGCATTTGCAAGAGTTGCGTTTGCGATTGTCGGGTTCTGTAATTCTGATGTAAATTCGTTAGGACCGTTCCAAGCGTAAGTTCCAGTTGCGGTTGTCTGCAAGGTTATTGTTGCGCCTTCGCAGTATGCACCAGTGTTCGATGCATCAACCACAGGAGTTGCATTTACTGTGACAACTGTGCTTGCATTTGCAGTACAACCAGCTGCGCTTGTTGCAACAACTGTGTATGAACCGCCATTTGTGGTGACTGCATTTTCAATTGTCGGGGTCTGGTTGTTTGATGAGAATCCGTTAGGACCATTCCATACGAATGAGGTTGCATTCGAAATTGCATTCAACGAGATTGTCTCGCCTGCACAATATGCACCAGTGTTGGATGCTGTAACTTCTGGTGCAGCATTTACTGTTACTGTTGTTGTTGCTTCTGCTGTACAGTTATTAGCATTTGTTACAACCAATGTGTATGTGCCAGCATTAGATGTTGTTGCATTGGCAACTGTCGGGTTCTGTGTTGTGGATGTGAATCCGTCAGGACCGCTCCAAGCGTAAGTTCCAGTTGCGGTTGTCTGCAAGGTAATTGTCTGTCCTTCGCAGTAAGCGCCAGTGTTGGAAGCATTTGCTGTAGGATTTGCATTTACAGTAACAACCGTGCTTGCCTGTGCTGTACAATTGTTTGCATTTGTTGCAACTACGGTGTATGAACCGCCGTTATTTGTTGTTGCATTTGCTATTGTCGGGTTCTGCTGTGCCGAAGCATATCCGTTAGGACCGCTCCAAGCAAACGAAGTAGCATCTGCCGAAACAGCCGACAATTCTACTGTCTGACCAGCACAATATGCACCAGTATTCGAAGCGGTTACAGTAGGAGCAGCATTTACTGCAACAACTGTGCTTGCTTCTGTCGAGCAACCTGTTGTAGGATTGGTAAGTGTTACATTATAGGTGCCAGCATTTGCAGTTGTTGAGTTTGCGATAGTCGGGTTAGCAACATTGGCTGTATATCCGTTAGGCCCGCTCCAAGCATAAGCAGTACCACCAGTACCATTTGCTGAGAGTGTGATTGTTGAGCCCTCGCAGTAAGGACCATTGTTGGATGCGTTTAGCATAGGAAGTGCATTTACTGCGACAACAGTAGCTGCCGAAACCGAACAACCTGTTGTAGTGTTAGTAAGTGTAGCGGTGTAAGTACCAGCATTGTCGCCATCAGCATTTGCGATGGTCGGGTTCTGAACATTGGAAGTAAATCCATCAGGACCAATCCACGAATAAGCAGTACCGCCGTTGCCGTTTGCTGAGAGTGCTATTGTTGCACCTTCGCAGTAAGGACCGCCATTCGAGACATTATTCAATGTAGGATTAGCGTTTACGGTAAGGCTTGCCGAAGCGGTTGCTGTACATGATGCTGCGCTTGTTATTGTGATTGTGTAAGTACCAGAATTGTTTGCCGTAGCATTTGTTATCGAAACATTTTGAGTAGAAGCAGTATAGCTGTTAGGACCGCTCCACGAGTACGAAGTTGCACCCGAAACTGTAGCATTGATTTGTGCTGTTTCGCCAGCGCAGTAGGTTTCTGGTGTTGCAATAGAAACGGTTGGATTAGCATTTACAGTAATGTAATTGGTCTTGGTTTCGGTATCATTGCCAGAATTATTTGTAGCAACCAATGTTACAGTGTATGTACCAGCTGTTGCGTAAGTGTGAGTCGGGTTCTGCTCGGTTGAGGTATTACCATCGCCAAAGTTCCAAGCCCAAGATGTAGGAGTATTTGTACTCTGATCGGTGAAAGTTACCGTTGTACCAGCACAAACGCTAGTAGTATTTGCTGTAAATTCTGCAACTGGAGCAGCCGCTATTTGAATACCCTTCACAATAATGTCATCAATGTAAGAATAAGAAGTTCGTCCAACTGTTCCACTAATTGCATTATTCGAAGTCATTATCCATCTCAGATATACGTTAGCCTGATTGTTACAAGCTTCTGGAAGTGAAATTCCATCAAGAGCTCCAGAAGTCCAGTTTGCAGCACAAGTTACTGTTGCATCTGGAACATCCGTCCACGTAGAATTATTTAGACTATACTGAACCTTGAAGTTCTTTGGAGAGTAGTTATTCGTTGAAACACCACTCTGTTTTGACCATAACTTTATGCTTTCGTAACCTGTGGTAGTAAAGTTTACCTTCCAGTATTTAGCATTATTTCCATTCCTCCAACCAGAAGCATTTGCACACAATGTTGAAGCGCCATCAGTAGTATATGTTATTGTTCCTACACCACCGCCGACAGATATTGTCTTAGTGAGGTTAGCAGAGATACCACCATCGGCAGTTGCATCGGCACTATCTTCGGGGAAGTTCCATTCAACCAACACTTCAGACTGTGGAGTTACAGTAATGTAACCAGCCTTGGTTTCGGTATCAGTTCCTTGAGCGTTTGTTACTGTTAGGCTCACTGCATAAGTACCTGGAGTATTGTATGTTACTCTTGGATTCTGTACGGTGCTTGTAGAAGGAGTACCGCCATTGAAAGTCCACGACCACGATGTTGGCATATTGGTTGAAAGATCGGTAAAGCTAACAGTAGAACCAACTTCAGCAGTAGTATTATCAGCCATAAAGTCGGCAGTTGGAGCTGCATTACAATCACCTGTTATTTCAATATCGTCAATCATGAACGCATAAGCATCATTCGAAACGCACTGTATTGCCACGTATACGGTCCGTCCTGCGTATGCTGACAAACTATAGGTATATTGCGTCCAAGTAGTAGGTGCTTGAATATATGTATTTCCACTAAGTTTTACAGTAAAACTCGATGGATCGTTGTTAGTTGTAGAAAGCAATACATTGAATCTTTCAAGACCGTAATTATCGGTAATTGATTTTGCCCAGAACGAGATTGATGCATTTGAGCACAATGTAAGTGGTGCAGATATCAACCAGTCGTTATTAGGAGGCGTTGTGGAAGCAAAGCATATACCACAGCGATCGCCACCATGAGCATCCCAGCCCGTTGCTTCAGGACTTGTTGACGAAGAATTGAAAGCAATGAACGAACCTGTATAAGCCTCATTGAGAAAATCAAAACCTGAAGACTCGTATGTCGCTGCACCATCTCCATCGTATGTAGTCCATGGATGGAAGTTATCGACCTGAAAATCTCCACAGGCCTCGAAATCGAGAGAGAAAGAACCACTGGATGCATTCGGATCAAAAACATTGATGTAAGCAGCTACTGTCCTAGTGTTACTTCCGTTAGCATTTGTAACGGTAAGAGAAACCTGATAACTACCAGGAGCAGAATATGTAACTACAGGATTTTCTTCCGTACTCGTTGATGGACTACCTCCTTCAAATGACCATGAGCGCGATGTAACATTTCCTGCCGATATATCGTAGAAGTTAACACTTTCTCCTACATCTACCTGACGAGTATCTGAAGTAAAGTTTGCAGTTGGAGGCAATGAGCCATTGTAGCATACAAATGGGAGCATTGGGAACTGGAAATCTCCCCAAACAGAAGAATACATCATCCAACTTCCCCCGTAATAGAAACATGCAGTACCCATCTCGCCATCCTCAGCATTTGTATATGAAGCAAGCGTATCACCAGAAGCAGGAGTTCCAGGACGCTCCCAACCTACAGCAAATCCATCGGCAGGTATGTCAAATGCGCCACCAAAATCAACATCTATATATCCGTCGCTGTTCATTGCAGAAACTACATTTGCCAAAGGAATAGTCGTTGATGCAATAACCTCGTCAGGAAGATTGCTCGACAAACTCCACAGTTTGAATGTGACATTACAATTTGTTCTCCTTGTTGCCACTGCAGGGAAAAATCTGAATCCTGTAATCTGATTATATGGTGATGCTGATTGGAAAGTTTCTGCCCACGCAGTCATATTTGCGTAATTGTTAGTTCCACCGAGATAACCAGTTACATTATCAAGAGAATCGACTAAATAGTAATTGACTAAAGAACCTCCGAACTGCGAAACTGTATCACAATACGATCCAGAGGCATTTATTACATTAATATATCCATTCTTAGTAATGGAATTGGTTCCATTGGCATTGGTTGAAGAAAGCGAAACATTGTAGGACCCTGCTGCATTATAAGTTATGCCAGTAGGTTCTGTTTCTGTACTTGTCGAAGGTGTAGCACCCTGGAAAGTCCATGAGTACGAAATGGGGTTGTTCATGGTATAGTTGTAGAAATCAATCGACTCTCCTTCGAGGATAGTTGTACGCGACGCAGCGAAATTAGGCTCTGGTGGCTGGTTTGCGTATGGGTCGTAGCCAGGGCAGTTTGTTACACCGGTATTACCAGGATCGAGCCATGGCTTAAGCTGTTTAGCATTTGTATTACCGTTCGACTGCCAGTGATACGAAATCTTTCCGTAGTAGTCCTGACCAGAAGTCTGTGTACAATATGAAGAACCACCAGTAAGTGTACCAACTACATATCCATTGCTGTCGAACAGAGGAGATCCCGAAGAACCACCTTCGGTAACACCATATCCATTTGAATTACGAGTCCATCTCAATGCCCAGTGAGCATTGGATGCCGAGCCTGTGTAAGAACCTGTCGAAGCTGAGCTATATGTTGAAATCTTCTTTATGTCGCCAGCCGGATGGTGAATACCTACACCATTCGTTGGATTTGAGGTAGAACGAGTCCAACCATTGTAATAAGGTTCGTAAGCTGCCGTAGGCGTTGAATTGAGAAGCAGAAGCAAGAAGTCGGAACCACCACTTATGTCACCGCTTGCCTTCTTTGTACAGCCAGTGATTGACCTGGAACCCGTCGGTTCGCTTGTAATTGTGGTACCACTACCCGAAGCCTGAGCTGCAGGTGCTTCGTACTTGAACTTGAAAATCCACTGGTTGAATTCATTTGTAGTTGTATTGTCTTCTCCACAATGGAAAGCGGTAAGGAAATACGGAGTACCATCACTGTTGGTATTGTTCATAAGAGAACCTGTACATACATACCAGCTTCCGCCCGATTTCAGTGTAATCTGTGCGACACCGCGCTTCTCGTCCTGCCATTCGTCGCCAACAGGAGAGCAGTTAACATCGACCTCGCACGATTCCGATTCCTGTACCCTCGTCTGTGTATCCTTATAAGGTTTCAGGTCGGTAAATTCGCGGTAGAAATAACCAACATCGAAGATGCGGAAAGTAGTCTTATCAGCACTGCCTGCCTTCTTGTATGCTGGTTCGTAGTACTCAATGCAAACAACTTCACCTTGCACCTGTTCGATAGCGAAAGACCTGTTCTCAAGGTTGTTCTCACTAGTAAATGCACCTAGCACCTGCTTGCGGTTCTCGTTGTAGAAGAACAGCTTGCTACCTTCGGCAAGATGGAAATCCTCGAAACCAAGGGTAAGAGCCTTTGCTCCCGGCACCTTCACCTTCAAAGTCCACAACCTTGCTCCCATAGGAAGGTCGGTCCAAGTACCTGCGTTCTGCATTGTGATGTCAGCATCGAGCGACACACCAACACGCATAGGCAAGTCTTTGCTTGTGTTTGCCAAGTCCTCTGCAATTAACGGTTCAACATCGGGAGCCTTGAGACTAATCTCGTCGAACTCCACATTAATAAAGGAAGCTGGGCCTCCCTTTTCGGTACTGAAAGTCCACGGCTTCCCACCGTGTGATATCTGTGCGTTAAGACCGCTGCCAGAGCCTATCAGCAATAGCAACAAAGTCAGCACAAACATTGACTTGATGATAAAATTTCTGCTCATAGTATAGAAACTAAAAGTTATTAACGAATTTTTATAAAATATGGAAGGGTAAAAATACAAAATTTATATATATGTACAACACCACCAGATTATATTATACAAAAGTCATATTGCTATAGATATACGATAACATCAAACATATCATTAATTAATATCAAACAAAAAGGGATGGTTTTTGACCGTCCAATAAATTTATTATTTGCAATTTGTAGCGACGCGGCGCGCCTCGTCAGCTACAATTGCTCATTATTCTTTTTACCTTTTTCAGTCGCTTCGCGAGAAATCTTACAATTTGACACAAATTTTACAAATCTTATTTGTTAAGTTTCAGTCCTTTAGGGCACTCAAAACATTTCATCTAGCGGACGCAAAGCATTGCGTCACTATTTCTGCAAATCCTGAAGCTTTAAATTTTGTGTGCGGAAATTCGGATTATTTGTGTATTTTTGCAAACGAAACGATTTTGAAAAAAGATATGGAAATGAATAATAGTACAATAGTTTCTGAAAAAAAGGCTTGCAGAACGCAAGTGCAGGAAAATATTGCCAAAACACCAGAAAGCGAACTGATTTCGGTGGAAGAATACTTTGGACTATTGAGACAAAGGGTTAACGAGCATTATGACAGTTTACAAGGTTAGAATGCACCTTTCAGCCCTGCGCGACCTGAACGAACTGGAACTTTTCTTGCATTCTGTGATGTCGCGTTCGGGTGCTAACAAGTACATTGATATGATGATGGCAGAAGTGGAATCGCTGTCCATTTTGGCTTGTTTATACCGTCCGAGCCAGATGCTTGACATTCGTAGGTACCATCTGCAAGCCCGACGGATGGTTTCCCACAACAAACGGTGGGTTTATATTTTCCATATTGAAAGTGATACTGTAATCGTTGACCGAATCAGACCTGCCAAAACGATTGTACAATAAAAAAGGACGGCATTCAACCGTCCCAATTATCGTATGCTAGTCTCCTGCGGAGAGAAATTGACCAAATCCAAACAAATTTCCCAAATCTTATTTGTTTTATTTGAAACCTATTTGTTAAATTTCTGCTCGCATAGCACTCAAAACACTTATCTACCTATCACAACTCGTTTTACAACCGAACGGGAATTCGAAAGAATTATTCTTACAGCATAAACACCTGGTGCAAAGCCTTCAGTTCCTATCTCAATGCTATCGTCCATAATATTGTCCAATTCGTAAACGAGCTGACCAGCAAAGTTCACAATTTGAATACCTTGCATCTGCTGACCTTCGATGAAGAACCTGTCTGATGCTGGATTTGGATAAAGGTCTATGCTCTCATCAGTTACAATTTCTATTGCGTTTTCATATTCACCTTCGGTAGTCACGCAAACCTCATCTGACATGCCAAACATTCCGTAACCACAGTTAATTTCAACAACATAGCAGTATTCGGTTTCGTACTCCAGCGACATGTCGTAGAATACTGTATCGGAAGTGCTTGTAATATATTTTCCATCCCTATAAAGCGAATACGACTGAACACCCTGAATTTCTCTCCAGCTTAAAGCAATCGAATTTCCAACTGGCTTTGCCGTTAAAACTGGTACTTCGGAGCATCCGCCAGCCGAAATTCTTGCACATGCCGAATTTGATGCCTTCGGTTCACATTCATCGTTCCTGTAGTATGCAACAACCTTATAGCAATAGTCGGTTTCTGGCAATGCAATCGTGTCTTCAAAGATCGTTTCCGAACCATTATACAGGATTACATCAGTAAGGTCACCCACGTGTACTTCATAGTGTTCAACTCCGAACAATTCATTCCATTCGAGCCTTATGCGATCGCCGTAAGCACGTGCCGTAAGCGACAACTGAACATCGCATGGGAAAGCAAGAATTTCTGCACAAGCCGTATTGGATGGATTCGAAACACAGTCGGCTTCGCCATTTACAAGCGTACGAACATAGTAGCAATGATTGCCTATTTCCACATTTTCTACTGAATACGATGTTGACAGCACTGTATCAAGCGCAATATCGAAACCTTGTTCGTAAATCATATACGAAACACTTTCGTTATCGCCTGCATCAACAGCATCCCAGCTAAGGTTTACTGTGTGGAAAGTATCGGTTTCGGCAACAAGGTTTTCGACCGGACTGCAAGTCGGTGACGAAACTGTCAACGACAGGTTCAAGTCGGAATTCTCAGGCATATAAACATTCGGCTTGAACTTTACAACTGCCGAATAATTACCGTTTTCTGTCGCCATTTCTGTTATGGTAACATTGATGCTTTCGCCAGCAGGAATTATACCGCTCTTGGTGTCGGCAGTTACCCAAGACGGCTTTCCTCCAATCTCGTAAACTGCTATTTTGTTCGGAGTTTCACTGTTCTGGATGTTAGCCAGCAAAACATACTTGTCGTCGTACAAGTACTGCGAAACGCAAATACCACCAGCCAGAGACGATGATGTAGCCAATGAAGCATCGTCAATGAAATGTTCCATTTCGGCAATCTGTACACCATTCGAGTTGAGCTTATAAATCTTAGCAAACGGACCGTTGTTGTCAGATATTTGCGAGAAAGCCCACAGACAAGGAGTTGAGCCAGAGAATGCATCGTAGGCAATACTGTACACATTGTTCATCGAGTACGACAGCGGTATCAAGGTCGGATATGCGGTATTGTATGCAACCAACTTGTAGAGGTTCGTCCAATTGCCTATATAAAGAATGTCCTCTTCGGTAGAGTATGCGCAGTAACGGATTTGCAGGTCGGGATCGTTGAGAGTAATCACATCCTCGAGAGTCTGCGTATCCATGTTAATCTTGTAAATCTTGTTTGTATTGTCGGTTGCGAAGAAGAATCCGTTTCCGTACGACAAGTTTCTAACTCCGCCCACGCCATCAACTACAAAGGTTTCGAGGTAGCCGTTGTCGGGTGAATACCTACTGAACTCACCTGCACGCCTCCACGATGCGGTATAAATGTAGAATCCATCGGTTGCAATTGCCTGCTCGGCATTACTATGGGTAACGATAACCTCATCGGCAGAATCCCACATCTGACTGCTACTACGCGGATGTGCAGCCCTATCAGAAGCTGTGAAATCAGACTCCACAACCGAACTCCATGCCAGCGGACCATCTCCCGAGTTAGTAAGCTCCACTACAACCTGACGAGCTACGTATGGAGTGGTTTCAGAAGAATCGTCCGAAAGCGAAACATTTATTTCGGGCTTGAACATCGATACATTATATTCGCCTCCTCCGGAAACGCTATCGCAAATAATAGTATAACTTGGTTTCGAGAAATGTACAATCGGGTTAGCCCTTTGTATCATAATTATGTAGCTTCCATCGTCAGGAGTAGTTACAGTTGTTCCATTTGATGAAACTTCAACACCTGCAAGCGGAGTTGCACCATCGCTTTCGGTAACGATGCCGAACAAAGCAAACTCAGTTTCGGTATTCACAAATGTTACATTTGCCGTAACAATGCTGTCGCAACCACTGATTGATGTAAAATATTGCGTGTAAGTGCCAGTTGCGGTATAGATTTCGTTGTTCCAAACAAATGTGCTGTCGTAAACAATAGTGTCGAACGCAATGCTGTACGACTGGTTAACTGTCAAGTTCAAAATCTTTTCTTCGCGGCAGGTATCGCCAACACCCATAAGCGCAATTGTATATGTGCCGGTTTCGGTTAATACAAGAGTTTGACCTTCAATAGCTTCACCATTTAGTATTACAATGACATCCTCCTTTGCAATAGTTAGTACTGTAGAATCACAAACCGTAGTATCCTGCGGAATGTAGAATGCCAAATCCTTTACCTTTATTTCCAAGGTATCGTGGCAGGAGCCATACACATCGGTTCCTACTGCGATATAACTTCCTTCGGGAAGCACGGCAATACCATTGTCGACAACAATCTGCTCGTCGGAATTAATTGTATTGTACCAGTCAACAATCGGATATTCGGTTTCGATGGCGACGTGTGCGGTGTCGGTGTTGCAGAGGACATCGTCGGTGCTGACAGACATTTCGTGCCTGTCGCTTACGATGATTTCAACCGAACCTGTACGGCTTATGTTGGAGGTACGACCAACCATATTGACGACTTCGTTCTTGCCAATCTTCTTGAAGCCTAATGCAACGGCTGGTTCGCTCTTAGGATGTTCCATCATAAGTCCGTATTCCGTATTAAGTACATAAACCGTATTGTCATCCTTTTCGGTAGAAGTAAGGATTGCAGGACCAATCCCGCTTTCACTAAACACTCTGTAAAACCTTACGTAGTTATTGAGTACATATTCATACTCTCCAGCCGACGGCAAATACATATCCTCATCGTCAGAAGCAAGTATTTCGGGAGCCTGCGACCATTCCACATCATCTACCATTGCGAGCGTCATCAACAACAGACTATCCTCTTCAATATTTACAATTAGATATCCAGTTTCATTATGATACGTATCGTATTCGAAATATTTCTGCATTGAGAATCCGCTTTCGCTCAAATTATCATCCCAATATATATAGTCACCTATTTCAAATTCGCCAACCATTCTCTTTCCACCACACTGTACATTGTATGTAGTTGTTTGCTGCGGTACAACATCAATACGGCTTCCTGTGCCAATGGTATCGTTTCCAACTGTCCATACATAACCGCCTCCGTATGTACCCGGACGTTCGACAGTTGCAAGTGTTGCCGTTTCGCCAATGCACAAGGTCTCATCGACTGCAGTTGCAACCAAATCGGAATTGTCGTAAATACCCAGGAAGTTGTCGTATGTTACAGACGGACAATTTTCGTAGGCCGGGATTGTAATATGGAAAATGTATTCACCAGGCATTTCTGCTGTTCCTTCAATATACGAGCTAATACCCTCCTCATCTTGATGAGATCTTATTTCCAAGCCCAATTCTTCGGTGGTAAATGTCTCCGAACCATCCAGGCTTTCCCAGCTTATGATATTTTCCAAATTGTACCCACCATAAAAACTCATATTTACTTCTTCGCCAAGGTTGACAACTTGTGATTGGTTAGTTATTCCTTCTCTACGATAAGTAACGTCTATTAAGCCGTTAAAGTCGTTTCCGCAGGCCGATATTGTATATGCCTCGTAATCGCTGTTCATCGGATGGCCAGTAAGTGTAAGCAGGCTGTTTGCAGTATCGTATTCGGCATAAATACCATACGGCAAAGTGTAGATAGGATCAGTTACCGAGAATACTATCGGTTCTATAGGTTCACCTTCGCATATCTGCTGATTGGGTTCGCCGCTTACAACCGTAATAGGACTTACAGGATTTACCGACAATGCAACATCAAGAGTATCAACGCAATGTCCCTGCATATTTCTTGCTATAATCCTCAAGTTTCTGTCCTCGGTTAGTATCGGAATGTAATATCCAACCGATGAAATGGAATCATCAGTCAGCAAATTATTCATGTCGCTTGCATCGTACCAGCTCAGGGAGAAACTACCTGCATATTCTTCATATCCTTCATCAAGAACACAATTTACAGTCAGGTCGCTTCCGGTACAAACAGCGGTATCGTTTACCCTATAATGTGATGGCGACGGAATTGCAGTAAATTCTATTTCCTTCGGAACAACACAACCATCGAACGAAACCTCAACCGATATGTTTGCTGGATCGTTATCGCGCAGATAATTATCATCAACATGAACTGTTACACTTTGGGTGTTGTTCGAATCGGCTGTAAGTCCTTCAGGAAGATTCCACGAATAAGCCAATGCCGCTCCATTATTCACCGACAAAGTAAACTCACTACCTTCGCAAATAAGACCAAGGTTTTCGGGGACTTCAAATTCGACAATACCCTTAGTTACAGTAACTTTACGAGTAAAGTTGTAATATAATGCCTGATCGGACAATGTGGTGTCTGAATATGTTACAAATATTTCCGCTGATTCAGGTTCCTCAACGCAATTGACCGTAAAGCCCGATGTTGCTTTGGTGCCATGTTTGCCCGATGGCGGATAATAGGTCGATATTGCATTCGTGCCGCTTACAAACCATTCTACATCTTCGCCGTTTAAAATGCCCAGTTCGGTAACATGCATCACATCATCGTCTGCACCGACGAGCATTGGTGTTGCAACAAATGTAACAGGAGACAAATTTGCGACACCTGTCGGAACAGGATACTTGCCTTCGCTGTGCGTCCAGTTGAACAAGCCGTTTGCAGCAAGTTCGCGGGTTGTTACACCTATATTATTAATAGTATCGCCTTCCACAGGAATCCACACCTGCTTGTCGTAGTAGCAGTTGCTAGCCGTAACTGATTCGTTAGAAGCAGAAACGACATTTATCCTGCCATAATAGTTATCACCTATCACAAGGCAGGAATCCACTGTGACATTCTTAGCAGAAAGCACTATTGCAGCGCCAGTTTCAAGGGTTTCGCCCTCGTCGGATTTACTAAGCATAGATATTGAATTGTCGATACGCGTATCGGTTGCATCGGCAACAATACCGCCAATATTCTTGGCTGACAATTCACCTACAAATATACAATTAGAAATTACCGTACCATCCGATGTCTTATCTGCTATACCTCCAACTCGGTCGCTTGCCGAAAGGTTGGAATATACGGCACAGTTGCGTATTGTGGTAGCCTTCGCAGTACCGACAAGCGTTCCCGCATAATTGTAGCTTCCGTTGTCGTTGTAGTACATTGTCAGGTTTGAAATTTCAGCACCATCAGTATATTTGAACAAACCGTAATATTCGCCTTCGTATTCGGCATCTTGCCATACTACCGAGTAACCGTCACCATCGAAGTGTCCGCGGAATGGATAAGTTGACGGGAACAATACATTTAGGTTCTCCTGGTTGACATGGAAATTGCCTTCGACATCACCATCTATATCATATCTGTTTATCACGACATTATTTCCAAGCTTGAAATAAAAACCGTACCCACCTGATGGATAGTATTCGTTGTTGCACATATAGTACAAAATGTCGCTACAATTGGTTAAAATGATTGGATTATTTGCTGTCACGCCATCTGCGCTATGTACTGTAAATGTGAAACTTCTTGAAAGTCCTTCGCAAGTTGCCGTGATTGTAACTTCAGCATCATAACCCGGATTCGTCACCACGGCCACACCTCCGCCCGATGACACCGAAATCACATCTGGATTTGACGATTCCCAAGTTACCCCATCTACCTGCGGCAGTGTTATGTTGGAGAGTACCGATGTTATTCTTTCGCTGCGCCCCACTCCATCGGAATTAAGTATTACCGGCAAGCGGGCGAGTTTGTTGCGTGGGTCGTTGGGGTCAAGACCAGCAGGCAAAGGATAAAGTCCCTCGGTAAAATCCCAGTCGCCCGGAAGTTCTTCCGCAAAAGCACTGCTTACCATCATCTGGGTTGTGCGCGGTGTACCATTGTCGTAGAACCTGAGCCTCAGCGAATCGACCTTTATTTCGGTTATCTGCTCATCGAAGAAATCATCTTCATCTGCATCCGAGGAAATCACATCTTGATTATAATAAGGAGCATAGCTGTTTGTCATCCTGCTGGCAACAACATTGCCTACGCTGGTACTCTCGCTGCTACTGGTATATCCACCGTACTTGATACCGGCAATGTTATGCGAACATTCAAGGCTTCCATAATTTGCACAATTGGAAACTTCACCTTCTATATAACCGGCAATACCACAGGCATAATCCAAACCGACAATCCTACCGGCATTTACACATTTTTCAACCTTTGCCTCTGCAAATATACCATCATTAGTTGAATATCCTCCCAAAATACCGCAAGCCTTACCGCCAGTTCCATCGTTGACGTAAACATATCCATTATTTAATGATGTCCTTATCAGATTCGTAGAACCATTCGACGAATCAAACAACAATTCGCCGACAATACCAGCAGCATAACATTGAGCGTTCAATATTATGTCTCCATTGTTCACACAATTCTCCAATACCAGCGAATATGCCTTTCCTACAATACCGGCAGCAGCACTGTTGCAATAGTCAGGCTCTATTTTTACATTGTTGGTACACTTGTCTATAGTGGAGTTCTGCGAAATATTGACAACGCCAGCAATATAGTTTCCACCAAGTGATATTGTACCTGAGCCGAATGTGCTACAACCAATAAGATTTGAATTTTTAAGCAACCCGCAAATAAGGGCGCCATTGTTGCCGGTGAATGTACCATCCATTGTAACAGTACAATTGCTTATTGTGGAATTGGTTGCCTTGGAACATAAGACTGCGGGATATGTTCCGCTTGTACCAGCTATGCTAGTTGCATCCACATTGCCATTGACTACCACATTGAGGCTGTCTATTTTGGCAGACGAAATTGTTGGGAACAGACCGCAGGCCGAATTTGCTACCAAATCGCTGGTAGTTACAGTTATCGTATGTCCGCCACCATTGAAGTTACCCGAAAATCCGTCCATCTGACTTACACGAACTACATTGGTAGAACCCTGCTCAGCCTGAATATCGGCAGTAAGCTTGAAATAAAGGCCTGCAGCGCCGTTGCTGATTAACATTCCCTTGTAAGTAATTGCATCGTATGTGGAAGCAATTGCGGCTGAGAGATCATTGAAATCACTAAGTGATTCTATCAGCAAAGGATTTTCGGGACTTCCAAGGACTGCTGGGATAATTAAGTTGTATGCCTTTGTTTCTTCACCGAGATTCGAAATAAGTGTAACGTTAACTTTTTCTGCTTCAAGCCTGAGAGAATCCAAATTGACGGTTGTACCTGTTAGCGGAATAGTATCTAATGACCACGTAATGCCATCGTTGGAAGGCAATGTAAAATCACCCAGTACCGATATTGAAGTATTGTAGTCATTGTCGTTGGTAACATTAAGGAATATCGGCGTAGTAGCCAGCTTAACGATATTGTCGTCGAGATCTGTTCCCAAAGGCATAGGATAGCGACCATTGACGAAAACCCACTCGTTGTCGGAAAATCCATCAATATTTCCGGATACAAGCTCGTTTGTAAAAAGTCCTTCTATTCCATAGCTATTTCCTACAAATGGAATCAACTGTTTGTCGGTGTAGTTATTAGAAATATAATTAATAGAAACCACTTGAATATCATCTCCAGAATTACCTCCAGAATTATCCTGATTCTCCAATATAAACTGACCTACATCAGCATAATTTGATTGTGAATCAAAGTTGCTGGGTACACATATATTGTTTTCAAATGTCGAAAAAGATGCATTTACTGCCAATGGAATTACATTTTCTCCGTAATTTGCACAACCATAGACAAACGTAGTATCCGCACTTCCGACTATAGCACTAACAGGTGTGTATTCACTAGATTGAGTCACAAAAAAACCATAATTTGCACAGTTGATAATAGAACAATCAATTGCCGTACCTATTATTCCGCTTATATAAGAACCATCATATCCAGGCTCTCCCTCCAAAATGCCAATATTTGAGCACGAGCGCAGCTCCACATCTATGCCATTACCCACAATGCCACCAAAAACTGCATCACTGGCATATATTGTTGCAGCGTTGACACAATTGTAAAATTTAGTATAAGCTGCATAACCGGCAATGCCTCCACCAGCAGTATAACATTCTCCGCCCATGTAAAATGAAATATTGCCAGTAATTTTACAATTCGATATTACAGATCCAGTGACTTCTTCGATAATACCTCCAACATAGCAGCCACCAATACTTGCTTCACCGTATGAAACAGTAAGGTTAGAAATGGTAGCACCCATTACATATCCAAACAGCGGCTGATAATATTGTGCACCATCTTCGAAGGTTATAGTATGGTTTCCACCGTCAAAATGGCATCTAAAATTATATTCTTCATAATATGTTCCAATAGGATACCATTCGGAATCCGCACTTATCAAAATGTCGGAATCTACTAGGAAATAAACGTCGGAGGCCATTGTAGGATCAAAGAAATAATCGCCTGACTTATGCGTATAAGTACTATAATCAAACATTGTGGACAAATTACGAAGGTCTTCCTCGCTGCTTATGCGATACGGATTACCTCTTGAACCAGGAGCGTTGTCAATGATTATAAGCTGTATGTTCTTGACAAGATTGTTACGATATGCATAAATCTCGGCTATCGAATCGGGATGGCTCTGCAACAAAACATTTTCGCCCGAAACCTGCAAGTAACCGCTTTCGGAATCCCAACCGACACCATTAGCCGTGCTAACCGTAAAATCATATACGACAGAGGATATGCAGTCGTTGGAGTTCAAAATCATTGGCGTAGCTGCAAGTATTGCGGAATTGGTGTTAGCCACAGCTGCTGGACGCGGATACATACCTGAAGTTTCTGTCCAGTTTGTATCGTTGAACAACGAACCAGAAATAAGTTCAGCTGTAGGCTTTGCATTAAAACCAAAAAAATAAGTCTCCTGTATTGGGAACTCAGCGATTAATGTATTCTGATGGTCGAAAAAGCATCCATTGTAGGTAACGCTCTCTGTTTCCGTAGGTACTCTATTCGACTCGGCAACCAAGCATCTTGTTACTGTTCCATTGTCAACTATCGGATAATATGACGAATTGTTACCACGTATATTTGTGGAAACGAAACAATTGGTAACAGTAGTGCGCGAATCAGCATTTGCAATACCTGCAACATCTGCCGAATTGAACTGAGCAGTTTCAATATCAACAGTAAGCATGCACAAGCATCCCGAAATCGAGACATTCGTAGCCTGTCCTACTATTCCTGCAAAACTGAGAGATGTCATCTCTCCCGAAGCCGACATTTGTCCGCTTACTACAACATTTGAAACTGTAGAATTACTTGCCTCTGCAACCAGTCCCGCAACAATGGAATACCCATCTACATTGAAATTTAGATTTTCGAGATTCAGGTTTTTAATACAGCCGTTCTGAACATTTGAGAACATGGCGACATTTTCGGATCCGTTAATTGTCATCTTTGAAATAGAATGACCACCGCCATCGTAAGTTCCCGAAAATGGTGTGCTACCGGAATAACCGCCTACCGGCGTAAAACCATTGGAAAAATACTGGGGTTCCACAAGGTCAATGTCGGCAGTCTGCATAAAATATTTGCCAGAAAATGTACTTCCTGAATTGACTGCATTCACAAAATTATACAGATCACTTTCGGACGAAATCAAATATGGATCGGAAGAAGTTCCCGAACCACTAAACTGCGCCATCACGCTACTGCTACACAATAACGTGAGAACCAAAAGGTTAATTAATATTTTTCTCATATATAGCAAATCAATATATGTTTTACAATCAAAATCAGTGCCAAAAAACAGACACTAATCCGTGAAAGCTACAAAAGTAATCAAAATTTTCAATCCGTTAACAAAAAAGGGAAGAAATTAACAATTTGATGTTAATTTGCTGATTTAGCACATGTTACCAAATATGATTTTGAAAAGTGTTGCAGCAAAAATCAGAACATGAACTAAACAAGCCTTCTTATGGTTTTGCCCACGTTTATCAAATGGTCGGCAACACGTTCTGCATTCGACGACAACGACAGATACTCGGCACCTACATTCGGAGAGCACAATCCAAGCGACATTCGGGCGATGTGACTGGTTTCCATGTGTTTGGTATATTCGTCGATCTTATCTTCTATCTTGTCGGCTTCGGCAAAAGCATCGAAGTCCTCGTCGGTATATGCCTTCATTATCTTGTCGTACAAATCGTTGATGAGTGTACGTACATTCTCTATCTCCTCCACTGCCTGCGACGAAAACTTTTCGCCCGACTCCCTAAGCATACCGGCATATTCGACAATATTTTCTGCATAATCGCCAATACGTTCAATGTCGCGGACACTGCGGAACGTAGTAGTAAGGTAGTTGTGGTCCTTTTCGCTCAACTGGCGCATCTTGGACAGCTTTACAACATAATCTATGATTGCAGTATTCAGGAAATTCAACTGATTTTCTTCCTTTGCAAACTTGTCCTTCTCTGTAAAATCCAATTTGGTTACAATATCAAGCGAACGATTGAAATTTCCTATTGCAATCTGCGCCATGTTTACAATTTCACGCTTAGTCTGCTGCACAGCTACTGGCGGAGTCTTCAACATGTTGTCGTCTACAAAGAAAAGCCGCGGACTATCGGGATCGGCATCAAGCTTGTCGGGAATCATCTTGCAAACCAATTTCACAAGAATACCAGTCAACGGAAGCACTATCAATACTGTAGCCACATTGAATATTGTATGGAACATTGCAAGCTGCACCTGCGGAACATCGGGGAACATACGATTGAATATAACCCCAAAGCTCATATTGTTGGAAACAAGTCCCATAACTAATGCAGCCACTAGGAACAAAACAGCACCACTTACATTGAATATCAAGTGAATCAATGCAGTACGCTGTGCATTCCTACCACTTGTCACACCAGCCACTATAGCCACAACACACGAACCAACGTTGGAACCTATTGTCAGGAAAATGCCCTGGTCGAGTGTTACAAGTCCGGTCACAACCATGGCAAGCGCAATGGATGTCATCACCGATGAACTTTGTATTATTGCCGTGAATATCGCTCCGATAAGCACCAAGAGAACAGGGTTGCTAATCCTTGAAAGGAAAGTCTTAACCGATTCCATCTCGGCAAAATCTGTCATGGAGGAACTCATCAGGCTCAAACCGACAAACAGCATTCCGAATCCAGTAATGATTCCTCCCATGCGTTTCCAGAAGTCGCTTTTCGAGAAAAGCATAACAAACGCGCCAAGACCAGCAAACGCCGAAAATATTACTGTTGACGACAATACACTTTCACCAAACATACCTAGGGCAACTATCTGTGCCGTAATGGTAGTACCAATGTTTGCTCCATAAATCATGGTTGCCGCCTGCGCAAGCGAGATTATTCCTGCATTCACGAAACCAATGACCATCACAGTGGTTGCACCAGAACTCTGTATGGCGGCAGTACCAAGAGCACCTATACCAACACCGAGCAACTTGCTCTTCGAGGCCTTTGCAAACAAATTCTTCAATTTGCTGGAACTTGCCGATTCTAGATTTGTACTCATCATCTGACACGCAACAAGAAAAATTCCTATGCCAGAAAGCAGTGTCAGTATTGCTGAAATTATTGCGGTCGTTGTCATCTCAAAAAAAGTGTCATCAACGTTTTGCAAGTGAAAAAATTTAACAAAACGCCTGTTTCACAAAAAAATTTTTTGCAAAATAAGCATTTTTAAAGTTTCCACGAAAAAGTAAAATGATGTTATTTGGCATAATTCCCAATGGAAAATTGTCAAGCTAAAATCTGGAAAAATGCAAAGCCGCTACTATGCGTTTATAAATTCTGTAATGCCTGTATTTGGCATGGTATGCGACAGACAGCATTTACTCCCGACATCCCATCTTTTCACGCACACGAAAAAAAAGCAAAATAATTAGTCCGCGTTTAAAATTAATGGTTATCTTCGTGCTCTCAATTATTCAACAAAAAATAAAACAAAAACAATATTTACTATGGCAACAAACAGATTCATAACCCTTGACGAGGTTATAATTCAGAGACAATCGGCTTTCAAATACGCAAAAGGCGAATTATCAAGGCTTTTAAGCAACATCGGTCTTGCTGCAAAAATCGTAAACAACAGTATCAACCGTGCCGGACTTGAAACCAACATACTTGGTGCAACCGACAACATCAACGTGCAAGGCGAAACACAGCAGAAACTTGATGTCTTTGCAGAAGAAATGTTCACAAAAGCACTTCAGGCTTCGGGCATGGTAGCCGGTATCGCCTCGGAAGAAGAAGACGACATAATTGTATTTGACGATGAACTTTCAATCAACAGCAACTACGTTATATGCATGGATCCGCTGGACGGAAGTTCAAATATCGACGTAAACGTATCGGTAGGTACAATATTTTCTATCTACCGCCGAATTTCAAAGCCCGGAACAAAGGTTGTAAAGGAAGACTTCCTCCAGCCCGGCAACAAGCAGGTAGCAGCAGGATATGTAATCTACGGCTCATCAACAATGCTCGTATATACAACAGGTCTTGGAACCACAGGTTTCACATACGAACCGGCAATAGGTGAGTTCTGCATGTCGAACGAACTGATGGTAACTCCAGAAAAGGGCAAAATATATTCTATTAACGAAGGCAACTACCTTAAATTCCCGGAAGGCATAAAGAGATATATAAAGTACGTACAAGAAATAGACAAGCCGACAAACCGTCCATACACATCGCGTTACATTGGTTCTCTCGTTGCCGACTTCCACAGAAACCTGCTCAAGGGTGGCGTTTACATCTATCCGCGTACAGCATCGTCACCAAACGGCAAAATCCGTCTGCTCTACGAATGCAACCCGATAGCTTTCTTGGCAGAACAGGCCGGTGGCAAGGCAACCGATGGCTACGGACATAGAATTCTAGACATAGTTCCTACAGAAATACACCAGAGAACTCCTTTCGTTGTAGGCTCAAAGGAAATGGTTGAGAAAGTTGAGGAATTCATGGCTGAATACGGTGACTAAACTATGAATATCATTCAAAAAATATTGGCAACTGCGGCATTTGTCTCAGTTGCCTTTTTTGTCTCCGCGCAAGTGGAAGACCCAACAGTACTCGTCGACGAATTAGACCCTACAATAAGCGAAACATCGGGACTGGCATTTATCAACGGACGGCTCTGGACCCACAACGATTCGGATGGTGAGCCAAAAATCTATTGCATAGACACTACTACAGGTCATGTAATTGGAGCGAAAGTAATTGCTGGTGTTACCAACGAGGACTGGGAGGATTTGGCTAAAGACAAAACCCACCTGTATATCGGAAACTTCGGTTCGACAAGCACCAACCTGCAGATATTGCGCTGCAAGATTGAAGACCTTGAAAATCCAGCACTCGACACCTTGGTTCCACGTATAATCAACTTTACCTACGGCAACAGCGACTATCCAGAATCCAACTTTTCGGCCACCAACACTCGCTTCGACTGCGAAGCCATGATTGCAAAGGACGACACAATATTCCTGTTTTCCAAAAACTGGATTGACCACAAAACCTACCTTTACGCAATACCCAACAAAGCCAATGTTTCCCATACAATAACGCCGATAGACACATTGCAACTCGACTATTTGGTTTGCGGTGCCGACTACGATTATACATCCAACACCGTTGCGCTTGTTGGCTACACCTACGATGTTTCGGGCAGTATTCCCGATTCTAAACCATACATCACCCTGCTGAGGAATTTTGAAGGAAACAGATTTTTCTCTGGCACTATCGAAACCAAAGACATTTCGGCATTGTCAATAAAATACAATCAGACAGAAGGAATTGTTTTCCGCGACTACAACAGGCTTTGGGTAACTAACGAAAAATACACCAGAAGACTTATAACCATAAAGTCGAAACTTCGCGAATTCAGGATAACTAACCCACAAATAGTAAACGACCCCGACACAGAACCGACATTCCCCGAGGAACCTACTACCAATGCACAGGACATAGCCCCGGACGGTAATACATCCCTATATCCTAATCCGGCAATAGAATTCGTCTACATATCCAATTCCGAGCCTTATACTTTTGACATCATCAACACGAATGGAATTGTTGTTTTTAAATCATATAGGAAAAGCACAGGGACAACAGCAACCGACATTTCGTTTCTAAAGCCAGGAAGCTATATTGTTAGGGTTTATCAGGAAAACGCAATAAGCGAAAACAGGTTTATAAAACTTTAATTGTGGTTAAATGAAAATATGACCCCACTGAATTGAATTATAACCTGTATTCTATTCCTTTACGAATTTCCGTAAAGTCGCGCCCTTCGACAAGCTCAGGGAGCGAACTTTTACCATATACACCCCACTTGGCAAATTCTCAACATCGCAAACTGCACTTTCGCCATTAACAGCCATTTGCAAAACAACTTGTCCCATAGCGTTTACAATCTCAATTTCAGAAATCGTTTCGGAAGAAGTAATGTTAAGCATATCACTTGCTGGATTCGGGAAAACTGAGATTTCTGGAACGCCATTGTCTTCAATGCCAACAACATCTGTAAATACAGCCACGTAGGTAACATCGGTCGAAACCACTATTGTACGAGGATTGTCGGTATTGAAATCGCGCGATGGATTGTCCACATCAACCCAATGGTCGAAACGATAGCCTTCGTATGGTACGGCAGTAATCTCAATAACAGCACCTTCGGCATACTCGCCGCTACCTATTACATAGCCCATTTCACTGTTTGAAGACTCTATTGTTACTGTACGAGATGTGGCAAATATGGCAGTAAATGTTGTATCGCTTTCTACAATTATTGTACGCGGGTTGTCTGTATTGCCATCGTTCCACGAAAGGAAGGCATATCCTTCGCTGGCATTGGCAGAAATCTGGATTTCGGTTCCATAATTGTATGATCCACCTTCGCTTACCGTACCATGGTTTTCGTCGCCAGAAACAACACTGACCGTATGCTGGTCGATTGCGAACTCTGCTATGTATGTCGTATCATTGTACACTACAATTGTGCGCGGATTGTCGGTGTTTTCATCATTCCACTGTATGAAATGATAGTGTTCGGCTGCATCGGCAGATATTTCCACCTGCGAGCCTTCTGCATATGTGCCACTTCCATAAACAGTTCCCATTGTTTCGTTGGCAGATACGACTGTAATTGTGCGCAATGTGCCAAAATTTGCCGTGTAGGTGATGTCTTCGGTTACGATGATAGCGCGTGGATTATCTGTATTACCATCGTCCCACGAAAGGAAGGTATATCCGTATCTGGGGTATGCAGCAATATCTATTTCTTCGCCGAAATCATAATTTCCACTGCCCCAGGTCGCTCCCATTGCTGGGTTATTTTCAGTAACTGTAACTGCATGTTGGTCAATTGTGAAATATGCAGCATAAGTGGCATTGCCAGTTACTGTTATAGTGCGTGGATTGTCAGTAATATAGTCGTGCCACCGGACAAAGTGGTAATGTTCTGCTGGCGTTGCTGAAATTTGTATTTCTGAGCCATAGTCATATGTTCCATTTTCGCTTACGCTACCCATAGTTTCATCGATAGAAACAAGCGTGATTGTGTACTGGGCAATTGCAAATGTAGCTGTAAATGCAGTATCGCTCTCTACCACTATTGTGCGTGGATTGTCTGTGTTTCCATCGTTCCACCGTTCGAAACGGAAATGTCCTTTAGGAGTAGCAGAAATAATAGCAACGCCATCGTCGCAGTTTGGGTGCTGTGTTATTTTCACCGTTCCCTTTTGTAGGTTTGAGCTTTCTACATTTAACAGATATGTCCTGCTTTCGCGTATATCGCTAAAACTATTCCAGCCTGCGGCAGATGCGTATGTTTCACTATAGCCACATGGCACCCACAATGTTGCCGAATAATTACTAAAAGTATAACTACTAAACATTGATGGAGGCGTTGTCACCTTTATATATATGTCTGTCAGTCCGCTACAATTATTAAAAGCATAAGAACCAATGTATGTTGCATATTTGCCAATAGTAACCGTAGTCAACCTTGTGCATCCATAAAAACAATCATCATCAATATTAGTTACCGAATCGGGTATTATTAAATCGCCAGCAAGTTTGTCGCAATTATAAAAAGCATTCTCAGGTATTCTTGTTACATTTTTCCCGATATTTAATGTGGAGAATGACGAACAGCCAGTAAATGTATTTCTACTCATAGTTGAGCAAGATGTTGCATTAAAGTTCATTGCAGTTAAGTTCTGGCAGTTTCTAAAAGCATATTGCCTAATACTGTTAACCGATTTGCCTATCGTCAATGTAGTAAGACTACTGCATGCATTAAAAGCATATTCGCCTATAATCTCCACCGAATCGGGAACATTTACATTGGAAAGTCCTGTACAGCCAGAAAAAGCGTAAGCTCCAATATTTTTCACTGACGAGCCTATTGTTATGGAATCTAGGCTTGTGCATCCTGTGAATGCATTATTTCCAATATTTCTCACAGACTGACCAATAGTTAGATATCTAAGGGCAACACAACCATTGAAGGCGTTTGGAAGAATGCTAACGACTGTGTTGGGAATGCTAACGGAAACAAGCGTTCCTAATGCCGAGACAAGGGTATCTTTTGCCATACTGGTATAGAATAATCCGTCTTCATAGTAACCGTTTACCGACAATGCGCCCCACGGACATCCACTTGCAGAACCGCTATATACGATATTGGGCACCATATAAAAGGCAGAATCTCCGATAGTCAGCACAGAATTAGGAATTTGCGGGGAGTTCAACCCCCTGCATTTGTAGAATGAGTATGCAGGAATATTTATAACATTGTCACCTATGCTTAAATTGGAGAATCGCGAACAATTGAGGAAAGTCGGATTAGCAGATGTTCCCATTACCGTACAATTTGTTGCATTGAAATTAACAGTTTCAAGGTTGGTGCAATCATAAAACGCATGTTCGCCAATGCTTGTATAGTCGTTTCCTATTGTTACCGACGTTAGCATTGAGCATCCGTAAAATGCTCCGTAAAACAAACTACTGCCAGTCAGTGTTACTGACCTAAGGCTTCTTGGAATACAATATTGCTGTCGGTAATATGGTCTATAACATTGTACAACAGAAGTTCCTCCATCGTAACTTGTGCTGCCGAATATATACCCGAAAAGAGTTGATTCGGACGCCTCTGTTGCTGATGCACTACCTCCAACAAAAGGCAATGTCATCTCGACAAGTCCGCTGCAACCCGAAAAAGCATGGCTGCCGACGCTCGTTACTGTATTGGGTATTGTTACCGAAGCAAGGTTTTGGCAACCATAAAATGCATAACTTCCGATATTTGTTACCGAACTTGGAATTGTAACCGCAGCAAGACCATAGCAACCGGCAAATGCGTAATCATCAATGCTTGTAACAGAACTTGGAATTACAGCTTCCGTTACCGTTGGGTAGCAACCGGCCAAAATGGTCTTGGTTTCATCGGTATAGACAAAAGGATCTTCAATATATCCATTTACCGTGAGAGCACCCCAAGGACTACCGGTTGCAGTTCCGTTATACTGTATATTTCTGACAAAATAAAATGCATTCGTTCCGATGCTTGTAACCGAGTTTGGAATAAAAACGGTTGACAAATTGCTACAATTACAAAATGCATACGCAGGAATACTGGTTACATTATCTCCAATGTTCAATATTGTCAATGGCAAATTCGTAAATACCGACTCATAATGTTGGTAAGTATCATAATTAATATATGGACAGTTTGTTGCATTAAAGTTAATCGTGTGCAAATTATTACACCCGGCAAAAACATCATTGCTAATGCTCGTTACGGAATTGCCGATTGTAACCTCCCTTAACTCGCTGCAATTTTGCCATGCACCAGTTCCAATACGAGTAACAGAATCTCCTATTATAACAGATGTCAAACTGCTGCAATTATTAAACGCCGAAATACCAATTTCCGCTGGACATGTAATTGCTAATGAGCCAGTAAGACCTGTGCAATTTGCAAAAGCGCGTTGTCCTATATTGGTAAGCGAATTGCCGAATACAATAGAGGTTATTCCTGTACAATCCATAAAGGCCTCTTGATAAATTGTTCTGACAGAATTAGGTATTGTAAGTGTTCCTGTCAGTCCGCTACATCCACGGAATGTTCGTGAATTAATGTACATGACCGAATTGCCGATTGTAACGGATGTAAGATTGCTGCAATTTTCAAATGCTCCACCACCAATATCCCAGATCAAATTGCCTATAGTTACAGATGTTAAGCCAGTACAATCTTTAAATGCCTCAGACATAATCTCCTGAACACTATATGTAACCGAGTTGTATGTAACGGAATCTGGAATCACAAGGTCGCCAATTAAATTCATGCCGCCATACACAACCGCTACGCGATCAATATAACTTGTAACATCATAATTTAATGTTTGCCCACTTTCGCATACAACCGAAAACATCTCGGCTTTTATATTGTTAGCACACAAAAAGGCAAAAGTCAGAATGATAAGAAATCGTTTCATTGTCAGAAAAAATATTCTAGTTATTCAAAATCAAAAATATTGAACAGCAAAGGTAATGCTTTCATATATAAAAGCAAATATTTTTTCAGGAATCCGAATCTTTTGAGGTACTCGGGATTCTTATAACGTGTATATATATCGCAGGGGCAGGATTGAATCCTGCCCCTGCGAATATTACACGGATATTTTTATTCCTTTATGAATTTCTTCTGGACAATAGCCCCCTGAGCCTGTCGAAGGGTGCGAATTCTCACCACATACACACCACTTGCCAATCCATTGACATCGCAAACTGCATTATCGCGATTAACTTCAGTACGATAAACAACCTGTCCCAAGGTGTTCACAATTTCAATTTCAGAAATTGTTTCCGAGGAAGTAATGTTAAGTATGTCGTTTGCTGGATTCGGGAAAATGTCAATGCTAGTTTCAACTTCGCTTATGCCTGTAACTATTGCAGTTGCTGCTTCCGATGCATCCGAAGTACCACCATTTGCACAATTGGTTATTATGTAGTATGTGTCGCCTTCGTGTCCCTGCAAGTCGATGGATGATGTGCCAGTTTCAGTTGCAATTCTTTCGCCGTTGCGGTAAACTTCGTAAGAAGTTGCATTCTCGGCAGCGTTCCACGAAAGGACGATGCCGTATGATTCAACCATAGCAGTGAGGTCGGTTACAGCGTTGCAAGTAGGTTCTGCAGTTGCAGTTATTGTTTCCGAAGCATCCGAAGTACCACCGTTTGCACAGTTAGTGATTATATAGTAGCTGTCGCCTTCGTGTCCCTGCAAGTCGATTGCTGAAGTGTTGGTTTCTGTTGCGATTCTTTCATCATTGCGGTAGATGTCGTACGAAATTGCATTTTCGGCAGCGTTCCATGACAGAACAACACCGTAAGATTCAACTTGCGCTGTAAGGTTTGTTACAGCATTACATTCTGGTACTACGATTATTTCGCTGAATATAGCTTCGATGCTATGTCCTGCTTCGGTGATATTCTCGAATGTGTAGCTATCGCTTGCACCTATGACAGCATAACTTGCAATATCATTAATAGCGCTTTGCCCATCAACAATTACATCAGCAATTTCGTAACCTTCGTCTGGTGTTATAACAAATTCCTTATTGTCACCGCAGTTAACTTGAACATTTCCCGATGGGGTTATTGTTCCGCCTTCGCTTGCACTTGCCGTAATTATGTACGACAACCGGTTGAATGTTGCGTTGATGCTTTGCGGTTCGGTTACATTGGCGATTGTATATGAGTTGTTTTCGTCAAGTGAAACTTCGTTTCCGTTGACGGTAACAATGCCGATTTCGTAGCAAGCATCGGGTGTTACGGTAAATGTGAAATCTTCGCCTTCGGTGATTGTCTGTGTGCCTGTCGGACTAACAGAACCACCTTCTGTATCGGCATTTACGACTATTACAACTTCACCTGCAGGTATAATTTCGAAAGTTGCCGAAATAGTGTGGTCAGAAGTTACATTTGTAAATAAGTAAGAATTTTCCGAGCCAACGCTTTGTCCGTCAACTTCGACATCAGAAATCATATAGCCCTCGTCTGGCGTGATTGTATAGGTAATGTCGTTGCCACAGTTGACAGTTGTGCTGCCTGCATTTGAAATAGTACCGCCGTTTCCTGCCGAAGCGGTGATTGTGTACGAAATCTGGCTGAAGGTTGCGTTAATGTTTTGCGGTTCAGTTACATTTGAAATTGTGTAGATGTTGTTTGTCGGTGTAACAGGCGTTCCGTTGACTGTTACCGAAGCAATTTCGTAGCAGTCGTTTGGAGTGACGGTGAAAGTTAAGTCTTCGCCGCAGTTTACCGAAGTTGGTGCGTTATTGATTGACCCGCCATTGCCAGCTGAAGCGCTTACTGAATATGAAATCTGGCTGAAAGTTGCATTGATTGTCTGTTCGGCAGTTACGTTTTGTATTGTGTACGAGTTGTTTGTATCTAGGGTAACGGCATTTCCGTTCACGGTAACCGTACCGATTTCGTAGCAGTTGTCAGGAACAACTGTAAATGTGTAGTCGCTGCCATATTGTACCGAACCGTTTCCGTTTATGCTTCCGTTTTCGACTTCCGGAATGTTAATGCTGATGACTGGAATTGTCGTATTTGAACATTCGCTGGCCGAACATCCGTTTGCATCGGTTGCTGTAACGCAGTAGTTACCGTCGGAATTTATTGATATGCTTTGCGTTGTAGCATCTGTTGACCACAAGTAATTGTAGTTGCCTGTTCCAGATGTTGCATTTGCTGTAAGCACATTGCCGTTTTCTGTTATCGAAACCGATGGAATAGGATTTATTGTAACTGCTCTTGATGCTGTAACTTCGCACTGACCATTGCTTGCTGTTACGGTGTAAGTGCCGCTTTGGCTGACCGTAATGCTCTGTGTGGTCTGTCCGTTGCTCCAAGTATAATTGTTGAATCCGTTTCCAGCATCAATTGTTGCCGTGCCACCGCATTGTGTTATCGGTTCGCCAAGGTCGATGCTGCCAGATTCGGAGATTGTTGCAGTTACCGGTGTGCGCTCGCTTGTGCAGATGCTTCCGGTCTTTACTACCCAGTTGAAGAAGGTGTAGTAGTATGTATTAGTATTGTATGGTCCCGTTATGCTGATTACATTTTCGACCGAGTATGGGAAACTTCCATTTTGCCTGTATGTATAACGTACACTATTAGCATAGATGTTGTATGTTCCAGACTCCAAGTCAACGTTTAATGTCAAGGTGTTAAGACCAGATGCGAGGGTGTGTGACTGTGAATATACTTGTTGGTTTGAACTATTTGATATGGTTATTGTCTTGGTTTGGTTTGCTTGTGTGCAATAAACATCTACCGAAACCAATGTAAGAGCCTGTGAAACCGTAAATGTAAGGCCTCTGTTTTGACCGGTATTATTAGTATATGCAGTAGCCGAAGAGTTGTCGGCAATACCTACATTGTAGGTTTCTTCTGTTCCGATTTGCGATTCTACATAAACTGTTGTGGTTTCGGCGAATGCATTGGTGTACGAATTGCCTGTTCCGAGTTCGGTTCCGCCTGTCTGTGCATCGAACCAGTGCAATGTGCCGTTGCCTTGAGCCGAAAGTGTGAGAGTAGCATTGCCGCATCCGTTTGCATTGGTGACAGATGTTACTTCTGGAATTTCAACTTCGATTTGCTGGGTGGCTGTACTGCTGCCGTTGGCATTTGAAGCCGTAAGTGTGATGGTGTATGTGCCGTTTTCGACGTATGTATGCGTTGGTGCTGTTTCGGTTGATGTTGTGCCGTCGCCAAATGCCCAAAGGTACGAAGTTGCGTATTCCGGTTCGTTTGTGGTTGCTATGTTGCGTGTGCAATTTTCGGAAATTTCAGCCGTGAATATTGCTTCTGGCTCTGGCATGTAGCAGCTAATTTCGGCTTCCCAACCTGCTGCGTTTGTCGTGTTGTTGGAGGTGAACACTATTGTCAACGCTCCGTCGGCATTTGTTGCAGTTACTGTGCCGGGGTTATTTGTTCCGCATACGCCATTTACAAGAGCTGTAGCCGATGTCGATGTTCCATCGTAGATGTAGAATAAGTCGGAACAAGTTGAGTACCAGCCGCTTGCTGTTTGCAAAGAGAATGATGTGAAATTCAGCCTTACATACGCTCCTTCGGTGCTAGGGTAGATTGTCTGTGTATAGTTGGCGTTGTTTGGATAGTTGCTGTCGCCTCCCGGGTCCTTGTATGTTCCGTTGCAGACATAAATTGCTTCGTTGCTCATATTATATACGGCGGCAACGCTGATATATTCGGTTTTTGTTTCGGTATCGGAACCAAATGCGTTCGATGCAACCAATGTTACCGTATATTCGCCTGGCTCGCTGTAGGTTACGGTCGGGGTCTGCAAGTTGGAAGTCGCTGGTGTTCCGCCTTCGAATGTCCACGACCACGATGTAGGAATATTTTCGGAAAGGTCGGTGAAAGTTACCGAGTTTCCTGCCGTAATTTGTGTTTCCGATGCCGAGAAGTCTGCAACTGGCGGTACGGCTTCATAAACGGTTATTTGTTCTGTTGCCGACGATGAACAGCCATTTGTATTAACTATGGTAAGCGTTGCGTCGTAGGTGCCGTGGTTGCTGTATGTCACTGTTGGATTTGTTGCAGTGCTTGTTGCTGGCGAACCGCCATCGAAAGTCCACGATGCAGAAACATAGTTTCCCGAAGTTGTATTCGCGAACTGAACGCTGTTTCCTTCGTATAATGTCGTTGGGTTTGCTGTAAAGGTTGGAATAACTGTTCCTTCGGGGTACATGGTGACATCCAGTCGCTGGCAAGCCATATTCTGCGTTGTAATTTCGAAAGTCTGCGATGTGTAGCCTTCCTTCGAGAATGTAACGCTGTAGGTGCCTGCGTATATCGGGCGGTGGTAGTCGCCCACAGGTGCTGCGGTATAGACTTCGGTACCGTCGGCATCGTGGTTGTTGATGAAGACTTTTACATCGCTAAGTGGCTGGTTTGTACAGCCGTCGGTTACTATTCCGCGGAAACCGTAGAGTACTTGCTCGGTATAGTTAAGAATCGATTTGCGGTAATATCCCCAGTAGGTGTCAAGGTATTCGGTGCCAAGCAGTTTTGTTGTTGTAAATTCAACGGTAGTTTCCTTGATGTGCTTGTAGTAGTTCATGTAGTCCTGACGTCCGCCGTCAATAGAGTACCATTCGCTACCTTTGGTTACACCGTTCGAACCACTAACATCCGATGGTCCAGTGAATCTGTTGGCGTTTATTGCGTGTACGGTATCTACGAACATCCACGATACATATTCCCACCAGCTGTCGTCGGGATTCGGGTGTGCTGCGTGTGTCCAGCCGTCTTCGTCCCACGGGTAGTTCATACATTCGTCGCCGCCGTGGCAATTTGCCGACATCACAAAGTTGTGAGCATCGGCGTAGGCTGTCATCATAGTGATTTCTGGTTCGTTTGGATATTGTGCCGTGTGGCTTGCGGTATTGGTTACGAACGGGAAGTTTCTGTTAAGGTCAACGCTGTTGTAGTTGTATCTGCGTGCATTGGCAATGCTTGTGCCGTCGTTCGAGCGGTAGAAAGTGCCGTCGGGGTTGGTGTTGGGCGAAATGTATATCTCCACATTGTTCACGAGGTTTGTAATCTGTGGGTCGGTGCCGTATTTTGTCAGCAGGTCATCGACAAGGCGGATAAGGAAGTACCATCCCGAAGTTTCGTCGCCGTGCATTGTACTGCTCCACCAGAATTCGGGTTCGTCTTCGTCAACGCCGACATTGTCAGAAATAGTCATGTTTATAATCGGGCGACCGTAAACCGAATAGCCGATGGTGTCCATCTTGCACAATGATGGATAATCCCGTACGTAGTTGCGCATCAACTCCAGATATACGGCGTAAGTCGGGTATCTATCCCAGTTTGCCATCTGAGCAACCGTATTCGCCATATTCAAGGCGCGAGTCTGTGTGTAATACTCGTAAACAGGCTCGTATTCAATGTTATAAGTCTTGAACTGCTCATATTCTCTAGCATTTGCGTATGCCTCAACGTATGTATCGTTCACCTTGTCAATTGACATTATGTGGCTAAGTTCGCGAACGAGTTCACGATTTCCATTATGTGGGAATCTCAGCACTATTTCACCACGATTTTCAAGAGTCTGCTCAATGAATTGGAGGTCGGACTTTGTCTGTCCCCAAACTGCCGATACTATTAGCAATAAGGCAGTTATAATAGATAACTTTTTCATATAGTCAAAAGTTTAAATTCCAAATTTCAAATTTAATTAAAAAAAGGAAATGACAACTCCTTTTATTAGGGATAAGGATATTTTTAGACAAAAAACTTGTTTTGATTCATTAAAATTAAAATAAAGTGCAGATAATGCACAAAAAGGCTATTGATCAAAAAAATATAGAATTTTATACCAAAGATCCGTAAACGCATTGAAATTTTGAAGCTATGCTTTTCAAAAAATATTCTTGCCAAGTCTCAAAAACTATTTACATTTGTGCTATGAAGTATTTTATTGCAATATTCATTTTTGTCATACAGTTGAGTGCGGTGTTTGCCCAGTCAGTTGGAGAATACACCGTGAATGCTGACATGTTGGATGTTGATCGACTTGGAAACATATATCTGGTGAAAGACAATGTAGTTTCGAAATACGATTCCGACATGAACTTCATTTGCTCATACGACAACTACCCTGCAGGCAGCATGTCATCTCTAGATGTTTCCAATCCTTTCAAGATAATTGTGTTCTACTCCGAATTCAATAAGCTCATATATCTTGACAGCAAACTTGCCGAACTTTTGAGCCCTTTAATGTTGGACGATGCAGGATTATACAATATAAAAGTAGTTTGTTCATCGTCGTTTGGCGGATTCTGGGTATTCGACGAACAGAATTCTTGTGTCAGAAGAGTAACCGCAAACCTTGAAGTATCGCAACAAGGAACCAACATTTACGATAAAATTGGCGATGCAGACATTGTTGCCATGCGAGAATCAATAAATTATCTGTTTTTGCTTACAAATGATGGCAAAGTATTGATTCTTGACAAATTTGGTAATTTTTACCGCATTTTTGAAACGGATGGACAATGCTCAGACTTTTGTGTTGACAACGATATCTTATACTATAATCGGAATGGAGAAATCGTAGCATATAATGTTGCCGACGACAAATCTGTTCCAATTCCAACAGAAGGAACTAAAGCCGACAAATTCCGCATACGTCACAACTTGCTTTATCTGCTAGTTGACAACAAATTGGATTGCCGTAAAATTCAAATGGAAAAATAAACTATTTTTTGTAAAAAAAACTATAATTTAGCGCCACAAAATTTTAGAGGTATGCATATAGCAGTAGCAGGAAACATTGGAGCTGGCAAAACTACTCTTACCAAATTGCTGGCAAAACATTACGGATGGACTCCAAATTATGAGGATGTTGACTATAATCCTTATCTTAACGACTTTTACGAGGACATGCAACGCTGGTCCTTCAATCTGCAGATTTATTTCCTGAACAGCCGTTTCAATCAGATACTTGAGATTCGCAAGTCGGACAAAACCATAATACAAGACAGAACCATCTACGAGGACGCATACATATTTGCACCAAACCTGCATTCAATGGGACTGATGTCATCGCGTGACTTCGATAACTATTTCAGCCTGTTCAAGCTTATGACTTCGGTAATACAAGCCCCCGATTTGCTTATCTATTTGCGTGCCAGCGTACCAACACTTGTCCGCCAGATACAACAGCGTGGCCGTAAATACGAATCGTCTATTCGCATAGATTATCTAACCCGCCTTAACGAAAGATACGAGGCTTGGGCTTCGGAATACGACAGTGGAAAATTCCTAATTATTGATGTTGACAACATCGACTTCGCAAACAAACCGGAAGACCTCAGCACTGTAATAGATAAAATTGATGCTGAACTACATGGTTTGTTCTAAGTATCTTAAGCGATATATACTACATTTTCTAAAAAAACAGCAGATAAAAACTGCTGTTGTCTTGTTCAAAACAATCTATTATAAATTAGATTTGTGAAAGTGTACTTTCCTTTCAACTAATTTATTACACGTTAAAACAAATATGTAATTCCTACCATTGCATTGAATCCCTGTGCGCGGTAGTTGTTCCAGATGTAGTAACGCTGGCAGGCAATATTGTTGAGATAAAGGAATGCACTGAAATTGTCGTCGAACTTATATTCTCCGAATAGGTTAACGTCAATCACAGCCTTCATCCTCTTAGCATACTGAACGCCATTATCATATTCCTTTGCAAAGCACCTGTTCAGGAAATAGCCTTCCACACCGAACGAAATCTTGTTGGTAAGGCGGTAGGCAGCCCTCAAACTGACATCCACATCTGGCATCTGCCATGGACGTGCATCAGCAATTTTTGGAGAATTAAGTACATTCGAGTCTCCCAGCTTGATATAATAATAGTAGTGTGCCTTCAGCATAATGTCGAGCCCGGGAGCAAGGTCGCGCATGGAAAGTTCGGCGTATGCCCCTACCCTGTCAACATCCATATATTCCATCTTGAACTTGTTGTGCAAAGGAATAGTCGTGTCGTTGACAAAGAACGCCATATAATTTATGTGCGAGTAGTTGGCGTTGATGTGAAGGTAAATCTTCTTGCTTATTATTGCTTTCACTCCCAAGTCAACCACATGCTGATAACGGGTATTGTGATATGTAGGATAGCTGTTTATAAAAGGATTCACAGTAGAAATGAATTCAAGGTTGTTTTGTTCCAAATGTCCACCATAACTGACGTATGGAAGTAAAGTATTACTTACATTCAACTGTGCATAAACATCAGGGAACAAGTACATTCCTTTTTCTCCATTTTCTATTAAATCAAAGCCTAGGTGTGCCCCTGCCCTAATATTCCACTTTTCATTCTCAAAACGGAAATATGGTTTTGCATCGAGGTACATGTCATTTTTCGATGATATTCGAGGAATTTCACCCCAGATTGTAGCAATTATAATATTTGAATTTGCGTATGCAGCCATCTTGTTGGCATTGTACAAATAATTAATGTCCAATCCATAACTGATATTCTTCACCGAACGTCCTACATTTGCGGTTAAATCAACCTTGTGCTGCCAATCCTTTGTCTTTGTGAAGAAATATTGGTAGCCAGCATCGAACTTGTAGTTCCAGTGCTTGCGGCCTGTCTGATGCGACTCGAATGTCATATTTGCCCCCACACGATTGAAACGCTGCTTCTCAACCTCATCGCGGGTATCAACATAATCAAAGGTTTCCCAGTTTATTTTATCAGTATCGCCATATACCTTCGGATCGTAACCATAGTAGCAGATTCCGTTGGACGAGAAATAAACCTTGCCCGACAACACCGACTTTGCAAATATTTTCTTTCCAAAAGCCTCGATGTTGCTATCATCATAACCCGAATAAATCTTTTGGTCAAGCACATTCTTTATCTTCCCGAAAGAAGAATGATGCTGCGCCTTTATGCCAACCGAATAGTTTTTCTGCCGTTTTGAATTGATATACAGCTCTGCAAATGGCGAAATGTAGTTTCCATATCCTACCTTCACATACCCGGTATTAAGAGGCTTTAAGGCTTCGCCCTTTACCGTTGCCGCAGAAATCTTGCTCGGCGTAAACGAAGTGCGATACATAGTAGGTGTTACAGAATACTCAAACTTTGGCACAGTTTGTACCGTATCGTAAATTACAGGAAGATTTTGTATTCTGCTTGCATCTTTCAAAACAGGAGAATATTCGTTGTATATGACAACTGTTTGTTCATCAAGTGTGTTGTCTTCTTGTGCAAAAAGGCAACCGCCAATTGCTAAAAAAGTGAACAAGAATACCAAATATTTCATATTCCAATATTTTCTCATCTTTCCAACTTATTATTCGTTTGTTTTTTCTTCATTATCTTCCTTCAAATCAATCTCAGGAACTGGTTTTTCATCAACAGGGAATTCATCGGGAATATTAATGTCAAAATCTTCATCAGGGAAAAGTCCATCGTCCGACTCGTCCTCAACTAGGTTTATCTTCAGATTCAATATTTCTTCCTCCTGGCGAGCAGTTTCCTCAGCCTCAAATATTGCATTTAGCTTATCTTGAGCTTCGTCCTTTATTCCATCAGTCTCGTTGTCGTAGTTGCTAAGAACAGACTGCAGCGTGTGTTTTGCAGAGAAAATGTCTTCTTCATCGAAATATATCTGTGCCAGAAGTATATAGCTTTTTGCCAACCAATATACATAAGGAGTACTCGACTGGGCAAAATCGTATATTATCTCCTCGGCTATGCTGTCGTTGCCATTGGCATAGTTGATTGAAGCTGTCATAAACTTCGATTCGGCACCTTCGTAGCTAATAACCTCGTGCGACAACTTTTCGTACAACGGCAATGCCCTATCGGAATTTCCTTTTGCATAGAAAGCTTTGGCCATCTTGTATTGTGCCTCACGTATATGTTCCACATTGGATCTTTCACTATCAATAACATCCTGAGCTGCAGAAATCACATTGTCGTAATTATTTATATTGTATGAACAACGTAAACGACCGATTGCTGCAATAAGTTTTGTAGATTTGTTTTCGGCCAATGGGTACAACTTATTATAATAATTGTATGACTCAGCCCAATTTTCCTTGTCAAACAGCAAAGATGCCGACTTCATGAGACTCTCCTCGGTATAACTGTTAGTAGGAGCATCGGCCACAACCCTGTAGCATTTAAGGGCATCGTCTTTCTCCTCGAAATACAAATGCAACTCGGCCTTGTAATAGTTTGCCTCAATGGAATACTTGCCCTTCGGGAATTCGGTCAAATACTTGCTGATAGATTTTAACGCATCATTATACCTTTTGTCAATATACAGCTTCTTTGCTGCGAGCCAAATTATTTCGTCCTGCTCGTCACGTGTAATTTCCACACCAGAACCTTCGCTGTTAGCATATTCTATATAAGCATCCGGCTTATCGAGTTCAAAATAGATCGACTTTATCATGTCGTTGGCATTGCTTGCTTCCTCGGTTCCCGGGAACTCAGAAATCACCTGCTTGTAATATGTCAATGCGTTGTCGTAATGCTTCCTATTAAATTCAATTGTACCAAGGCTCGAAAGCGCAGTACCTCTGCTTGGAGAATGTGGATACTCATCAATCAACTTTTCGTAATACACCTTTGCAGAATCTTCAACATTAAGGTCGGTCTGATACGAGCGCGCTATTTCAAATATTGCATTGCTTGCATACTCAGAACTGGGGAACTGTGCAAGCAGACGCTGCAATGCCCAAACCTTTTCATTCGACTTCTTCAGACCACCATACGACAATGACAACTGATACAAGCTGTAGTCAGTCTCAACAAGACCGATTCTAACTGCTTTTTTGTAATATTCCGCCGCCGGTATAAATTCACGGTTGATATAGTAGCAGTCGCCTATACGGTTATAGCAGTCGTTTGCCATAATGTTAGCGGTATCGGAAATTCTCTCATACTTGCGGAACCACGAATTTGCCGTTGAGTATTCCTTCTTGTCGAAATATGCATAACCAAGATTATAATGTGCACGGCCATATTCCTCAAGGTTTATGGATCCGAGAGCGTTTACAAACTCCTTGAACTGGTCTATTGCTATGTCCACGTTGCCTATCCTATAGTTTGCCTCAGCCTTCCAGTAATGAGCAAGAGACTCTATCTTCCTGTTGTACTTACCATACAAAATAGATTTATTGAACATATCTATTGCATCTGTGTACTTCTGTGAAATGAAAAGTTCCTGGCCCCTTATAAAAGTAAGCCGTTGATAAGCCATTTCAACCTTTGAATTTTTGTAGTCGAGGCTTTCGATAGTTGCAATTGCTTTCTGGTAATTCTTCGCACTCATGAATGCATCGAGCAAATAGTCGTAGGCAGCTTCGATACGAGGGCTGTTCGGGTACTCCTGAATATATCTGGTAAAAGCACTTATCGCCTCATTGAAAGGAGAAAGCGACAATTCAAAACTCAACTGGGCAAAATTAAACAGTGCATCTTCTTTAATAATTGGATTGTAGTCATATAGCGATGCCGTTTCGAAAGCTCTCCGTGCTTCCAGCTTCTTGTTGACCTTCAGGCAACATGCCGCCATAAAATATGATGCATTCTGCCCAATTGTATCCTTTGTTCGTGTGATTTTTCCGAAATTTTTCGCAGCCTCATCATACTGTCCAGTAGAATATTGCGCGTATGCAAGTTCGTAATAGTCAAAATCGGTTGCAGAAGAATTGGCTTCCATATAACGTTTAAGGTATGGAATGGCCTCGGCATATTTTTTTGTACGCACATACGACAAGCCGACAATCTTTGCATTTTCTGGTGCTGCTCCTACAAAATCTTCACCATGCTTGTCGGCATATTCCACTACTGCCTCATAATTTTCCTGCATATAGTATATCTGCAATATATAAAATGGAACTATTGAAGAAAATGTAGGATTGTTCTGCAATTTAATGAAGCCATTGAGTGCAGTCTGGTATTGTTCGCTAATATATTTTATATGCGAATAAAAATACAAGCTCATCGTTCCGTACAGACCATCGTGATCCTTTATCTCATAAAACGACTTTGCTGCTTCATCGAAACTTTTTCTAGCATACAGACAATGGCCTTTCTTGAAAAAATATTCATCGTAGTCGCTGACATCAAGGTCAGTATACTGTACCTTATTGTACCATGCAAGGGCATTCTTGTATTTTTTGTCACGGTAATAAACATTTGCCATGGCAAAAGAGGCATGGTTGATATTGTCGCTTTCCGGATTATTTACTGCATAATTGTTAAGCTGATACTCTGCATCACGGTTGAAGACATGCATCGCACATATAGAAAAATAAAAAGCAGCATCGTCCCTATACTTCGAATTTTCTATATCCTCAGAAATCATTATCTTGAAGAATTCATTTTGTGCAGAAACATACATTCCCTTGTCATACAAATCTTTCGCCTTACGATATGAATATTCTTCATCGCTGTATTTCATAGTCTGCTGGCCTGTCGCTACAAACGATACAGACAAAAGAAGAAGCGCTATTGCTAGATTCCTTAGTTTCATATACACAGTAATATTTTTATAATAACGTGTCTTTCAATAGAATATTTTCCAATATACCAAAAATCAAAGGTAGACTTTTTGAAAAGGACAAAACAAACTATATAGGATTTTTAATTAACACAATATTGTTTATTACTATCAATCATCAACTTGCATTTGTTTGAGTTGCTAATACTACCTTTGTAAAGTTACTTATAGATGAATTTTTATGGACGAAAACAACTATTCGCTAATTGATGTAAGAAACTTAAATGTCTATCAAGAAGACAAACTGATACTTGAAAATGTGAATATACATGTTGACGCAGGAGAATTTGTATATCTGATAGGTAAGGTAGGCAGTGGCAAAAGCAGTCTTTTGAAAACATTATATGGAGAACTCCCTGTAGTTGAAGGGGATGTAAACGTTTTAGGCTACAACCTGAAGAAAATAAAGAACAAAAAGATTCCATTGCTTCGCCGCAAAATAGGCATGGTATTCCAGAACTTCGAACTTATGAACGACCGTTCCGTTTACGAAAATTTAAGGTTCGTGCTGAAAGCAACAGGATGGAAAAATAAAAAGGAAATAGATATCCGCATAAACGAAGTTTTGATAAGCGTTGGAATGATTGACAAAAAAATGTCGATGCCAGCACAACTTTCTGGCGGAGAACGACAATCGGTAAGCGTTGCACGGGCAATACTTAATAACCCACCAATAATATTTGCAGACGAACCTACTGGCAATCTCGACCCCGAAAGTGCCGATGTAATAGTAAACCTTCTGTACAAACTATGTGAAACTGGCAAATCGGTGCTAATGGTAACCCATAATCACGGATTCTTCAGAAAATATGCCGGAAGAATATATACCTTTGGCAACCAATCCGTTACAGAACAAGGCAAAAAAAGTATTGAAATCGGAATAGACGACATAGACGAATTCAAAACTATTACAAAACCCATCGATGCAGAAAATATAGACGAAATTGCAAATGATGTCCATAATGAATTATACGAACAACAAGAAATAAATTGTGCAGAACAAAATTCCGAAATATGAAAAACATATTATACTTAATAGCATTGGCAAGTATCGCATTACTTGTATCATGCAACGGACAAAAAAAAGAAACTCCTGAGACACAAGTCACCGAATCCGCAACCGAATATGGAGAAAGCGACAATCTGCTAAATGCAACCCTTTGGATGCAACATTCAGCCGAATACAGAGCCTGTTGTCTTCAGACATATAAAATTGCCAAAAGAGCTCTTGCCGAAAATTTAAAGACAAAAAAAACAAACAAGCCTGCCGCAGTAGTTCTCGATATTGACGAAACTGTTCTTGACAACACTTATTACGAAGCATATTTAGCAGCTAATGCCACTTCATTCAACGATTCTACATGGGCAATATGGACATCGAAAGCTGATGCCACCGAAATCCCGGGAGCAATAGATTTCCTAAAATATGCGCAATCCTTAGGTGTAGAAATAATTTTCATATCGAACAGGTATCCAAACGAACTTGAGTCTACTATGGCAAACATGAAAAAACTCGGATTTCCAGAAGTGAGTGCCGAAAATTTCTACTTGAAAGAAAAGGATGCATCAAGCTGCAAAAAGGAACGTCGCGAATTGGTTTCGGAAAAATACGAAATAATAATGCTAGTTGGCGACAATATGGGAGATATGGCAGAAAACTTTGACGAGCGCAAGGCTAGTGGCGACATGCTTGCAGAAACCGATGAAATTACAGATTTGCTTGGCACACGTTATATTGTCCTCCCAAATCCCACTTACGGCACATGGGAAAAGCCCATACTAGCCAACAAGGACAAGACTGCCCGTGAAAATCGTATTGGAGCGCTGAAAACATTCTAACCGAATCTCGGTACAATGCACAAATTTTTAACACTCGAAGGAATTTTTCTCATTGTCGGATATCTGGCTTTGGCTTTCCTTATAATGTGGTTCATATCCTTATTCAAATACAAAAAAGACGATGAAGCAAAGCGATATTTCTATATAGGTTTCCTATATAAAATGCTTTGCTGTATTGGTTTTGCAGCGATATACGACTTCTACTACCATTGGGGCGGAGATACATATTCTTATTACCATGCTTCAATTAGACTTGGAAAAGTTCTTTTTCAAGATCCACAGTCGTATTTCCGCATTATGTTCGGAATGATTGATGAAACTAATGTTCAAACTCTTGCACACGGAATTGCATACACGCCCAATTTTCATGACCCATCAAAATATGCAGTTCATAGATTCTTATCTCCATTTGCAATCATTGGTGGCGACAATTATTATACTGTGAACATCTGTATGTCATTTTTTTTGTACTTGCTTAACTGGAAATTCTTCCAATATATACGAAATAAAATAAATTGCAACAGCAAAGTTGCATTTATATGCATTATGCTAATACCATCTGTCGGATTTTGGGGATCAGGATTAATGAAAGACGGTTTTACTTTTACCTTCAACTTGGTATTTTTGATGTGTTTTTCAAAAATTTTCCTTGAAAGGAAAATAAGAATATCAACAATAGTTGGTTTGCTAATAAGCGCCTACATAATGATGGAACTCAAGGTTTACATTCTTTACGCCTCAATTGCAGCATGTATGGTTTGGTTTGGAAGCGGTTATCTGAAAAGGGTGAAAAGCGCTTTATTCAAGTTTATCGTTGCTCCTATTATAGTGGTTGTTGTAGCTTTTGGCGGAATGTACGCTTTAAGGTTTGTAGGCAGTAATGTCGGTGGCACCTACGGAGAGGTTGATTCCATGCTCGAAAAAGCAAGTGTGTCACAACAAGACTTAAAACAAGAATACTACGAAGGCCATGCCTTTGACATTGGAGATTTTGATGGTTCTATCGGCAGCTTGATAAGCCTTGGTCCTAAGGCAATAATTGCTGGATTGTATCGACCTTTCATATTTGAATGCGACACCATAGTAATGCTTTTGTCTGGATTTGAAAACACAGCACTTCTCTTTCTCGCAATATTTGTATTCTTCAAAGCAGGGATAAAATATACAATAAAACAAATATTAGGAAATCCAATAGTAAGCATGTGTTTTCTTTTTTCGGTTGTATTAGCTCTTGGAATTGGTATTTCTACTTCAAATTTTGGTGCTTTAGTAAGATTCAAAATTCCTCTAATTCCCTTGTTTGCATTAGGTTGGTGTGAAATTTTATATACAAAGAAAAAAGAAAGAGAAACAGAAGAAGTTGAAGAACAAGAATCATAATACAATTCAAAAATCTTAAACTATCCTAATATTTCTAAATATTCCATTATTTTCGCGCAAAAAAATCAAATATGGTATCCATTGACAACATAACCATTCGTTTCGGAGGATTTGAATTGTTCTCCAATATCGGATTTATGATAAATAGGCGCGACCGCATAGGTCTTGTAGGCAAGAATGGTGCTGGAAAATCAACCCTACTGAAAGTAATTTGTGGAATAGTGGTGCCAACAGAAGGCTCTGTGTCGAGGCCATCGGGAATAAGTGTCGGATATTTGCCACAGCAAATGAACCTTGCATCGACACACAACACTGTAATGGAAGAAACTAAGAAAGCTTTCGACTCCATTTCAGAAATACAGGCCCAAATAGACAGGCTTGCCAGCGAATTGGAAACTCGCACCGACTACACTTCTGATTCGTACATTAAGACAGCTGAAAATCTTGCTCATCTCAACGAACATCTGCAAATTGTTGGCGTAAACAACATGGAACCTGAAATAGAAAGGATTCTGAAAGGTCTCGGTTTTCTGCGCAGCGACTTCAACAGAAAAATCTCGGAATTCAGCGGTGGCTGGCGCATGAGGGTGGAACTTGCAAAAATCCTGTTACAAAATCCTGATTTAATCCTGCTTGACGAACCAACCAACCATCTTGATATAGAATCCATCCAGTGGCTGGAAGATTTTTTACAGACATACAAAGGGGCTGTATTACTAATCTCGCACGATAGAGCTTTTCTCGATAATGTCACAACCAGAACAATAGAGATAAACCTTGGAAAACTATACGACTACAAAGTACCGTACTCCAAATTCAAGGTGTTGCAACAGGAAAGGCTACAGCAACAACTTGCAGCATACGAGAACCAACAAAAACTGATAAAAGATACCGAAGATTTCATAGAAAGATTTAGATACAAAGCCACAAAGTCAAACCAAGTTCAGTCGCGCATAAAACAACTCGAGAAATTGGACATTATCGAAGTCGACGACCTCGACAATGCTGCAATGCATATAAAATTTGCACCAGCACCTCGCTCTGGCGACATAGTTGTCGAAACTAAAGAACTCAGTAAAAGCTATGGTGAAAATCTTATCCTCGATAAGATTGACCTTGTTATTGAACGAGGCGAAAAAGTGGCATTTGTTGGACGTAATGGCGAGGGCAAAACTACCTTGTCCAAAATCATAGTCGGTGAAACAGAATATTCTGGTGAACTAAAAATAGGTTATAACATTAATATCGGATATTTTGCCCAGAATCAAGACGAACTCCTTGATCCGGAACTCACTGTATTTGAAACGCTTGATCGTATTGCTGTTGGCGACATCAGAACCAAGATAAGAGATATATTAGGTGCATTCCTATTCTCAGGCGAAGACATCGACAAAAAGGTAAAAGTTTTGTCTGGTGGTGAACATTCCCGCCTTTCGTTGGCAAAACTTCTTTTGCAACCATACAACTTGCTTGTACTCGATGAACCTACCAACCATCTGGATATTCGCTCTAAGGATATCCTAAAGCAGGCACTACAGAATTATGATGGAACTTTGATAATTGTTTCACACGACAGGTATTTCCTCGACGGACTTGTATCGAAAGTTTATGAATTCAAAAACAAGAAGATACGCCTTCATGTAGGTGGCATATATGATTTTCTGCGCAATAAGAAGATTGAGGACATGCGTGAAATAGAGGTGAAAGACCGCAAGCAGGCCGAAGCTAAATCGAACTTACCAATATCAGACAACAAGCAGCGATACCTTGAAAACAAAGAACTTAATAAACGCCGTCGTGCAATCCAAAACCGAATCGATAAGGCAGAAAGCGAAATAGAAAGGCTTGAGTCGGAAATCGCTGGTCTGAACGACCTTATGTCGAATCCTGCAATAGAACAGCAGAAACTTGAAACAGCCTACAAAATGTCTGCTAAGTTAAACGAAGAACTTGATAGACAAATGGCACTATGGGAAGAAGCAAACTTGGAACTGGAAAAATTATAGAATAAAAAAGCCTTTTGTTAAAGCGAAAAAATATACTATAGTCTAGTATTTATCATAATGCCCATTTTAACGTTACTAAGCATACATTTATCAACGTTGGTGCGATGGTGGTGCGATTTGCCTAAATGAAAAATGCAAGTGCTTTAAAATTAAACACTTGCATTTTTAGGTCGTTGTCCCTGGAGGAATTATAATACGAAATCCAACGATTTTACTATGTTTCATATACTATTTATTACCAATAACTTACATTGTTTTTGCAAGGTTATGAAATAAAATAATTTCACTTGTTTATAAATCCGTGGTGCGATGGTGGTGCGATTTGAAAAACTTTTTGTATCTTTGTATTGACTTTAATAATCAATGACATGGCAAAAATTTTAATTTTCAAAAGAAAGGAACAAACTGAAGGCACAATCAAATTGCGCTTCAGAATTAGGGATGGTCGCGCCATTCAAATTTTTCATCCTAGCGACATTGAAGCTGATGTAAAATCGCTCAAGAAACTTAATGATGATGGCACCAGGAAGCCTGGAGTTTCAATTTATGATGTTGAGTTATCAGAAAGGATTAAAGAAGAAATTGACTATCTCACCAAGGCTTATGATTTGATGAAAGAGAAAGGGTATGATCTGACAGCCGAAGTTCTGGAAAAGACATATCTGGAAATCAAAAATCCTGTTCAAGCCGAACGAGAAGAAGGTCACACTTTGCTGCAAGAGTTCCAGAAATATCTTGATGATGCAGTCAAACTGAAATTTATCGGTGTTCAGCGTCTAAAGGCACTGCAAGTCTTGTATTCGGAACTTGAAAAATATCTTACCATCAAAGGCAGAAGCAAAATTCTTATTTCCGAATTTAACGAGAAGGATGTTCTAGCATTTCAAGATTTTCTGTATGATGAGTACAAGTTTGTAAAAAGGCACAAGCACTTGTATTCAAAAATGTCGGCTAGGAACATTCCCACAAAGCGCAGGTCGCAAAACACTGTCGCAGTCCGTATGAAAGCCCTGCAATCTGTATTTCGAGGTATTGATACAGATTACAATCCGTTCGACAAGCTTACTAAGAAATACCGCACTGCAATTACAAAAGAAGAATACGAGGAGCCAATATGTCTGAACCGCGAAGAATTTTTCAAGATATTCTCCTCGTCTGTTCCGGAAGCATTGTCCGAAACCAAGGATGTTTTTTTGCTTCAATGTGCATTTGGTTGTCGCATCGGTGATTTTACTTCGCTATCTATGGATAATGTCTCTGTCGATGACGATGGCATACCATATATACATTATCTCCCACAAAAGACATTACGCACCAATACAAAAAAAGTCGAGACAGAAACGCCTATAATGCAATATGCGCTGGACATTATCAAGGAATGGCAATTCAAGTTTCCTATTCTAAAGTATGTTTCTGGTCAGTGTGGGTACAATGCAAAAATCAAGAAGTTGCTCCAGCATTGTGGGATTGACAGGCTAGTCAAAGGTCTTGATGAAGAAACTGGAGAAGTTGCCACCAAGCCGTTGTACGAATTTGGCAGTTCCAAGTTATGCCGTAAGACGCATGTAAACATTATGCGTGAAGTACAAATTGATGAATATGCAGCAGGTCTTCATGCCGTAGGCAGTCAAGCTGTCGAGCGATACCATAACAATGGCATCCGTTCTCGTTTTATTCTTATGTGTGCTGCCTTCGGTCAGCCCATTTACAAAGTTGATGAAAAATTAAATGTACTATGACATTCAATTCAGTTGAAGAATTCGTCCAAGCAGTTAGTGCTGGGCTTAACAAATCAGATATTCAAAACTATTTCGACGAGACCTTCAAAGAAGGAGGTCTCGCTCGACTTGTTCAATTAGATGCCATGCTATTCGTAAAATCTATGACCAATAAAGAATCCGATAACATTAGTAAAGCATTGGCTCTATTAGGCTCATACATTAACAAACGCAAAAGTGACAATCCCTATTTATTTAATGAAGACACTCCAACTGCCAATTTGCTCAATAAATTAACAGGAACAATCAGATGTGAAAAATTAGAGAATATTCTCTCCTTTAATGATTACCAATATTTGTTAAGTGTCGGGTATTTTGACAATCCTTACTTTCGCCAAATAAAATCTAAGAATAAATGTATTGGCATAAATAAAAATCACGGGAAAGATGAGCTCGAATTATTATTATATGGATATATGTATGAGTGCGACTCTAATAAGCCTGAGTTTCGCACTTTAGCTAGACTGGCAACTCATGAATTTAACAAATCCGAATCTTTAAAACTAAGAGAATTTCTTAAAAAATCCTTTATTGAATACTGGCAAAAGAGGGATAGTGAAGAAGAGTTAAAAGATTGGGAACAAGAAATATCTCCCCAAAGGCTTGCTATGTGGCGTAAAAGCCCAATGTTACTATATATTATTGACGAATTAACTGTAAATATTATGAAACCCGAAGAACATTTTCATTTAAATTCTGATTTTGAAGATTTCATTACTAAAAGATCTCAAGGAGTTCTTAATAATGATGAATTAGATCCGTTTATACAGGAATGCTGCGAAAATCACTGCTTATCAGATTTGCTTCAAAATATTTTTTCACAAATTAAGACAGGTCTAGATTATAATTATGACGGAGACATTTATGAATTAACAAATTACAATTATATTCATTATCTTTTGGGATTAGCTAAGCACATAGACTCTTTTTTTTCAAGAAGATATAATATTGCCAAAGTTCTACCTGACCAGGATATAATTTTGTTCGAAGAAATATCAAACTTTTGGGAATATATCCCTGAAGTCTGCACAAATAAACAAGAATACTCAGATGTTAAAGATAAAGTAAGGCTGTTACTAGATAAATTCACCAAATACATACAGCAGATAGTTCTTTTTGAACAAAAAACTCAAGCGACAAAAACTCCACCTGATGAAGTTAACAAAGTAATTGAGCAAAAACCAAAAGATTCTTCTACTATATCTTCACAGAAAAAATCCCCTAAAAAAGAAGACATTTTTTCTAGTTTACCTCCCAGGTTCGATAAGGATAAAGTTAAGACACAATTTGATTCCCACTCTAAAAGGTCCGAGTTCATAACGAAAAACGAGAGTGGGTACAAAGTGGTTGATGGTATTGATGATAAACTTATAGCATACTTTTTAGGGGAACTTATGAGCAAATGTCTTAATGATGATGAAATTTTTAAGTTCCCAGAAACTTGGCTTGAAGGCATTTTTGGAATCAAAAGTTTGCGTTCAAAATTTAATAGTACAAAGATAAAACTGCCTAAAGGCGCAGATTCTGTCAATAAGTACTTCCCCGAAAGTTGACATTTCGCAAAAAAAGTTTACATTTTAATTGAAAAAAGTTTACATTTCATTTTGTAAACTCAATTTTCTGCAATTCTTTTATTTCACTAAATCACATTCTTGCATTAACAAAAGTTGACATTATAATTTTGTCAACTTTTTTCTTTATAATTCTTTGATTTTCAGCGATTTTTTGCTATATATTTGCTGCATCGTTTGAAACGATTCAAACGCTGGCACGGCTCCCTTCCGGTATAATTTGTAAATAATTAAAACAATGTTATATAATTATCAAAATTCAGGAAATCCAGCAGCGACAAATGTTCAGCTGGTCGTAAGTCCGACCGACTTACGCGATATAATTAAGGAGTTCTTTACAGATGCACTTGATGAATTCAAGCAACAGAGTAAGGGCGATATTTTACTATCTATTGACGAGGTTGCTCAGAAACTCAATGTCACAAAGCCCACTTTGTGGCGTTGGGCAAAGAACAACTACCTTCTACCTATTAAAGTAGGTAAGAAAACTATGTACAGGTTAACCGATGTTGAACAATTATTAGAAAGGAGGGCAAAATGAGAACGGACGATATGTTTTATTCATTCGAGGATATTGATATGTTCTATGCCTCATTACAAGAACCTGTTGAAGAAATTAAACACCTATATAATGGTGAAGTTTACGGGCTATACGCTATAAACGAAAACACAATCCCAATCATCAAGTTCTTCAATATTGTATATACGGCTTCTTCTGTACTGGCAGATGCCAACTTCGACGAAGACATTGATTACTTTGCCGATTTGATATACGATGGTCTGAAACCAGGCACCGATGCACCTGGATTCAGGACCAATAACGATGATGAACTATATGCTTTAATTGGGGCAATAGTAAAAGACCTTAGTTACAGTTTTCCCAAAAGGGAAGACCATATTAAATATTGGAATGCCCTTGGGAAACACTGTGACCAGAGCAATAAAGCATATAAATATTACGAGTACTTTGTTAATAATATAGGAGGAACAAAAAATGAAATTTAAAAAGATTTTCAAATCTATTGATGAAGCAAACACCTACTTCAAACCAACCAGTCCATATCTAACCAAAGTCGTTGATCATATATTTAGCGACAGGCAGACTATCTGCAATGGCACTATATCAAAGATTGATTTCTTCAACATAGTAGCCACTGCACTTGGAGATATTATTCCAGTAATAGATAGTGATGACGCAAATACTATGATTGATTATACGGTTAATGTGACACTTAATTGTAAATTCAGTTTCGTTAATTGGGAAATCGAGGAACAAGGCGATGAGTTATTTTATGTCATAGCTGCCATATACTTTGAATTATGCATTCATGAGCCTGAATATAAGAAAGAATGGCAGTTCCTACGCCATCTTATACACAACGAGAATCAGCAACATTATTTTAATTTATTCATCAAAAAGATAATAAAATAACAGCTTATGGAAATATTTAATAGTACTGGTTTCAAAAAAGAAATTCTTAACCGTACAAATTACGGTGCTAATATTTACGCTCACATTCTTCAGGATTGTTATCCCGAAGATACAATAGTGATGAAACATACTGGCAGGGATTACGGCTTTTGCCGTAATCCATTTGCCAATGGTGAAACTACCTTACATATATTTATTGAGAAATCAGATCCCAACAATGTGATGTCTTCGGAGTGTGCCATGCACACTACCACCGACAAATCCATTCCCGATGGTGATGTGTTCAGCTTTGCTGAACTATACTACAAACAGGCTGGTGACCAATTATTAGAAACAATCAACCGCGAGTTGAATCTCAACATCGAAGAAGAAGATGATGATGATTGGCCAGACTTTCTTCCTGAGGTCGTTAGTACAGAAAGTGAAGCCACAACATCAAGAGAAGTCAGCACGCCAACTGTTCAATCCTCCGAAGTTGCCACTTCCGAATCTCCAAATATCACCAAATCTCCAAATGGAGATATGGAGATTTCTGGTGATAACGACGAAGAAAAAAAGGAAAACCTACCAACATTTCCTGATAGTATTTTCAACGCCCTCCCAGAAATACTCAACAGAGCTGTTTCCGTGGCTAAGACACGCGAAGAAAGAGATATTCTTTTGTTAGGTGCAATCACTGTAATCTCATCAGCACTCCCAAACATTTGGGGAATATATCGTAATTCCAGAACTTATCCCAATCTATATTTATTTGTTACGGCTCCTGCTGGTACTGGCAAAGGTCGTCTTTCATTTTGTAGAGATATTGTCAAGCCAATACACAAGTCTCTCAAAGAGCAATCACAGCAAGCAATAGATAATTACGAACAACAACTCGACTACTACAATAAAAATGGTGGCACAAAACCCCAAAGACCCCCTAGAAGAGAGCTTATCATATATGCCGACAATAGTTCTACTGGTGCAATCCAGAATCTTAACGAAAATGGTGGGTGCGGACTTATCATCGAAACCGAAGCCGACACCCTTTCAAAATCATTCAATAGCGAAAACGGCAACTTTTCCGATGCTCTTCGAAAAGCATTCCACCATGAGACTATTTCATATAATAGGAGAAAAGACAATGAGCAAGTTGAAATTGAAAATCCTCGCTTATCTGTCTTATTGTCTGGTACTCCCAATCAGGTAACAACCCTCATCCCTTCTGTCGAAAATGGTCTTTTCAGTCGGTTTATGTACTATCGCATGAACACACAAGATAAATGGGAAAATGTTTTCTCTGATGATGAGATTGTTATTGACGATCACTACCATAAAATAGGCAATGATTTTATGTCTATATATCAGATTTACTCTAATTTGCAATCAGGTGTTCGATTCAATATTACAAAGAAGCAACAATATGATTTCAACGCTTATTTTAGTCGTACATTTAATCAATATCGCGAGCTATGTGGTGCCGAATATAATGCCACTATTTTTCGGTTGGCAGTAATGACATTTCGTATTGCTATGATACTAACCGCACTAAGGCAATCAAAAGAACAATTAATATCGCCTTTAATATGTACCGATGGTGATTTTAATACAGCAATGTCAATTATTGGTGTACTGACAAAGCATTCTTTGTATGTATATAGTTTGATACCAAAAGAAAGAATAGTAGTTCCATCAGACACACCACAAATGAAGTTTCTAAAAGCTCTACCAAACCTATTCAATCGCGAAACATACAAGAATGTTGCTCAGAAATTGAATATACCAGATAGCACTGCACAGAAACAAATTCAAAGATTCGTCAAAAAAGGGCTTCTTACCAAAGTCGAACACAATTATTATCAAAAAGAAGCAATTTAAATGACATTCGTAACTAAACGCCCCAAGTCTCACTTGAGGCGTTTTTTTCTTTATCCCCATCCCTTGTTCCGTCATTTCCTCGCAAATTCTATTTGCGTCCATCCTTATCTCATTAGTTCCCATCCCTCGTTCCGTCATTTTCCAGCAAATTCCATTTGCGCCCCACCCTACAGCCCTTACAGGCACTATGGGTTTTACAGCCTCTAATCGCGATACACCCCCTACTGCCCCTAAAAAATTAATCTCCCAAAAGTTTCCCTAATCCATATTTTTTGTACTTTTGTCTCGTCGTACCTTGCTTTTCTTTCTGATGGGCGGTATGGCAGACATAATAGGAAAGACGTTGTGCTAACGTTTTATCTGCGGCACCTTGAATCTCGCAAATTCATTATCCTGCTGCAAGGTAAAGCAAGCGCCAATGTCCATAAGTGTGTATTATTACTATATGTATATACATACGCGTGGGCTTCGGCATTGCTTATCCTCGGCAGGAAGGCAATGCGAGAGCCTAAGGTGCGGGATAAGTAAGCAAGATACCCGCGCTTCTTTTTTATATGCCTTAAATCTTTTTTTGAAATAATGCCTTTCGGGTGTCGGGCAAGAAAAAACCGATGTGCCGATGGGATATAACTGGCACAAATGGAATAAAGGAAACTTTATTTGTTAATGTGGTTTATAAATAATTAATCGTGCTTAGATTATTCAATGAGAAATATATTTAAACTACTCGGATACATATTATTGATTTTCTTTTTTTTCTTGGGCATTTCTAAGCAATTAAGTGCACAAAAGATATATACTGGAACTGGATTTGCATTGAATAATGGGTATCTTGTTACAAATTGGCATGTTGTAAAGAATAAACAAACAATCCATGTTTATGGAATAAGGGGCGATTTCACAAAGAAATACATTGCAGAAGTGGTCGCAAAAGATGAAGATAGTGACCTTGCAATACTGAAAATTTCTGGCAATGGATTTCCTGGATTCGGTACAATACCCTACAAAATCAAAACAAACACAGCAGAAGTTGCCGAAAATGTTTGGGTTGTGGGATTTCCAGAGGCAGATATAATGGGTGAAGAAGTTAAATATTCAGAAGGTGTAATAAACTCAAGATCTGGTATTGGAGGTGACAAGTCAACCTATCAGATTTCTGCTCAGGTGAGTCATGGTAGTAGTGGAAGTCCCGTATTTGACGATTATGGCAATTTAATTGGTATAGTATCTTCCGGACTTGATGCAAGTGTTCAGCAAAATGTATATTATGCCATAAAGACATCGTATTTGAAAAATTTAGTTGAAACAATGTATGTTAGTAATATATTGCCAACTAATTCATTGATGGGTAATTATGCAAAACGACAAGATAAGTTTAAGGCGGTAAAGAATTTTGTATTTTACATTGTATGTTACGATATAAAAATGCCATTGGATGATGTAGTAAATCGTCCATCATACATAAATGTGTCACCGACAAGCCTATACTTCTCTGAAAATCAGGAAAGCAAAACCTTGTCTGTTTCTACAAATGCACAATCGTGGAAAGTATCTTCCAGCCCAGATTGGTGTACGACTTCAGGCAAGACAGCAAAATCGGTAACGATAAACGCTACAATGAATCCGTCGTATGAAAACCGTAGCGGAACCATAGTGCTGGAAACAAATGATGGTAAAACAATGTCTGTATATGTGTCACAGTCTGGCAAAGAACGTCCATATATTACAGCAAATCCCAAAAGCATAAATCTCAACTATATCGGCGGGGAAAGGGAAATTTCAATTTCAACAAATTCTGAATCTTGGAAAATATCATCTAAACCTGATTGGTGTACAATATATAAGGCTTTAGAATCTTTAACAATAAATGTATCGAAAAATGAATCGTATGAATTTCGCAATGGAGTAGTTGAATTGGAAACAAGTGATGGAATATCAATTTCTATATATGTTTCACAGTCGGGTAAAGGGCGACCATATATTAGAACAAATCCAACGAGTTTAATTTTTTACGAATATAAAGGTGGGCAAAATGACATTTCAATTTCAACAAATTCAGAATCTTGGAAAGTTCTAACAAAACCCGATTGGTGTGAGATTTCAAATAGTTCGGTATCTACAGCCACAATAAATGTTTCTGGGAATAATTCTTATGATAGTCGTAGCGGAAACATTGTATTGGAAACAAATGATGGAGTGACTGTTTCTATATCTGTTTCGCAGTCTGGCAAAGAACGCCCATATATAACAGCAAATCCAACAAGTGTGAATTTTATTGACTTAGAAGGAAATAGAACCATTTCAATTTCAACCAATTCAGAATCTTGGAAAGTATCTTCTTGTCCAACTTGGTGTAGTACAAGCATCTCAACTTGGAATAAGCAGACTATTACGATAAATACAACAAATAATACTTCTCACAACAGCAGAGACGGGAAGATTGTACTCGAAACTAACGATGGGGCAAAAGTGTCTATATCTGTTTCTCAGTCCGGAAAACCAAAAGTATCAACATTTCTTGGTTTGAATCTAGGAATAGGCTATCAAGGCAATGGAGCATTTCAAAGTCTTAATGGTTCTGCTGGTATCGATTTGGAATGGGGAAGAAATTACAATGCATACGGTTTGTTTTTGTCTTATAGATCAATTGACAATATCTCGTTTGGTCCTTTGTTTATTTGGGGCAATTTTATAATGGGAATAGGTGCTAATATCAATATTGGTAGAAATATATACTCCGGACTGCCAGTTGGTGTACAAAGTCGTAAGATTGATATGGGGTATGATGGCGTTCTTAGACTTGGAGGACGGGTTGGCAGATTTTATATGTTTGCTGAAGGTGGACTAGGAAAAATAGGTGGGGTTGACAACTTTTATGACGAGTATACTCAATGTACAGAATCTCACGAGTGGAGTAAATTAAATTGGAGGGCATCATTGGGATTAGGGCTGCAAATAATTGGAAATGTAACTTATAATAATGGTCCGCTTTCCAAAAATAAAATTGATAAGACTAAAAAATATACGGGGATTTCTAAAAGTTATAGTCATCAAAGATTTTCATTTGAAGATTATTACGACAATATAGGAACCTGGGGCGTAACATGGGTTAAAGCCTATGGTTTTTCTGGTATAATTATTTATGACAAGTACGATTGTGAATTTAATTATGGAGGCACATTTGATTTATTAGCAATTAGAATAAGAATGTTTGAATTTTCATTAGCAAGTTTTGGTTATGATGAATATGTTGGCGGATGGGATTGGACACCAAGATTAAGACTAAATATGCCAATGTGGGATTCTGGCTCTACGTTCACTGATTTTGGCATGCACATGTGGTCAAGAATGATTGAAGGCTTCTTTATTCAATTTGGAGTTCAATGGATGTACAAGGATTGGGGATATGTAGAGGCCTTTTTAAGAGGAGTTTATGATTTTAAACTATGTAATTATGGATGTGCAATATCAGCCGGCCTGTCTTTTGGACTTTGTACGAATAAGCATTGATATATTATGGGAAAATATTTAAGTATAATAGTATTCTACGGACTTTTTTTTGTGTTTGTACTTCTTTTTTCTTCTTGTGAAAAAGAGAAGGCAGTGTTCTTTCCGCCAGAGTTGGGAGAAATGAAAGTTTCAGATATTACAGACACTTCTCTATGTGTTAAATGTTCAGTCATAAAGAATGATGAATTGCCATTGCAAGAAGTAGGATTCTGTGTATATCAAAGTAAAGATATTTCAGTTGTTCGTTATATTAAGTGTGATAATCAAGAAAGTTTTTCTACAACAATTACAAATCTGTTACCGCAAACAAATTATAATGTAAAAGCATACGCAAAAAATGTAGCGGGAACAACATATTCGGAAGCCATTATATCTATGACATATTCTGGTTATATAAATGAACATCCATATATAGACCTTGGTCTGCCAAGTGGTACATTATGGGCAGCGTGCAACATTGGAGCATACAATCAGGAAGATTTTGGCAATTACTATGCATGGGGAGAAATAACAACAAAAGAAAATTATAATTGGAAAACATATATATATGCAGAAGGAACGACAAATGATGATCCTAGGCTTATAAAATATTGCAATAGTTATGAGTATGGCAATAATTATTACGCTGATAATCTTACTGTTCTTGAATCCTCAGATGATGTCGCTAGTACTACTTGGGGGGCAAGTTGGCGTATGCCTACATACAACGATTTTGAAGAATTGAAGAACTATTGTACAGTGACTTGGACAACCCAAAATGGTGTAAGTGGACGACTATTTACAGGAACAAATGGTAATGCCATTTTCCTTCCTGCAGCTGGTTCTCACTCCGATAGTAGTCTAGACAAAACAGGTTTGTCTGGCTGTTATTGGACTAGTTCGTTCGAACTGGACGATGGTGTCCCTTGGTTTCTCCTCTTCGC
>Ga0310786_10000151_pt1 | contig 115716 bp, 82 predicted proteins | sample AusTroGonzalo_MG_FD_203881 | JGI IMG/M metagenome (GOLD analysis project Ga0310786, IMG submission 203881) | Bovine rumen microbial communities from tropical cattle in Woodstock, Queensland, Australia - Gonzalo_03 (v2) (version 2) | ecosystem: Host-associated > Mammals > Digestive system >...
CCAACAAAAAAGTAAAAGCCCCCGCGGCTGGAGCGGAATGTTATAAAAACATGCAGACAATGATTTTTCTGTCACGTTTGATAAGATATTCTTATCGTTTAACTCCACCCGGTATGTCGGCTGTCCCCTATATCTTCCTACACGGTAATACTCAAGATCAAAAAAAAGCCCCGCACGAAGCGAGGCCTTTAAGTTTTATCTCTATTGTAAGATTACTTTACAACGTTGATCTTAATAACGCTTTCGTTAACCTTTACGAAGTAAGTTCCGTTTGCGAAGTTGCTAGCGTCGATAGTCTGGTTCGAAGCAGCGTTTTCGATGCTTGATACAACCTGACCGAGTGAGTTAACAACTACGATGGTAGCACCTTCTGCGTTAGCAACGGTGAACATATCGTTTGCTGGGTTAGGATATACAGAAACTTCTGAAGCGAGGTTTTCGTCAACTGAAGCAACATTCAAAGTAACAGGAATGCAGTGACTGTTGTTTGTCAAATCAGGATCATTGCCAGTGTATGAAATAGTGAAGCATACATCGAATGTGCCAGAAAGACCAGCGTCAATCATTTCCTGAGCAGTCATTGAAATTGAATATGGCTCTTCCAAAAGTGAGTACCATGCTCCTACAGGAATAGTACCTTGTTCAGTTCCATCAAGTTGCATTGGTTCTTCAATTAGAGCAACACCATTAACTGTAATTGCGAAAGTTACTGTACCTTCTACTGCATCGTCAGCACCGTAGTTAGCGAAGAAAGGCAACAAAGTCAATGCTTGATCAGCTGATGTTAAAGTATATGAAGCTTCTGCAGGAGTTAACTGATTGCCAGAAATACCGCCAAAGAATCTAGCTTCAAAGTCTGATGTTGGAACATATACAGCACCATCGTCAACATATACAGCAAGAGCAACATTATATAAGGTAGCAGGATTTCCAAATTCTGGAGTTACCCACATAACACCAAGTCCATAAGAGCTAAAATCATATTGACAATAAGTTTGTCCTTCAACAGCAGAAGAAGCACCACCTACTGGCAATGCAGCTGCACCATTGTTAGCCTTAATTGCTACCCAGAAATCACCGCTTGGAACTGCAAATGGAGTAGTCAATTCTACTTCCTGCCAACCGGATTCTTCACCAGCTGTAAAATTCTGAGTATAAGCTTCTGTTGCTGTAAGTTCATAAATACCCTGAGAAGCATAAGTACCACCTAATACAGGATTTGTATAAATCTTAATGGTGTAGGATGTGTTTGTCAAAGGAGTTTCACCTTCTTCTACTTCAGTTTCATAAGCGTGATAAAATTTAACTTTTGTGATATTACCTGAGAGATTTGCATCGAAAGCCTTTGGAGCTACTGCATACTCTTGTCCCTGGTCCATTGCTGCAGCACCATCCATTGCAGTACTACCTACCCATGCACTTCTTTCTGCTCCACTTGCTGGAACATTCATCTTTCTCAGCTTAAGATCAACAGTCTGAGCAAAAGCAACACTACCTATTAACAAGGCAGCCAAAATCATGTAAAATTTCTTCATAACATTAAAATTTAAATTAATAATAAGTTTCTTTTTAAAATTGAATTGCAAGTTTAATAAAGTTTTCAATAGGTGCAAGCATTTTTTTTTGATTTTTATACAATGCAGCTGTATTTTCATTATGATGGCGAGATTATGTATTGTGTATTAGAGGAATGTGTCAGTTGCGAGCTAAGGCTGCTAAACGAGAGACAACATTATTTTTTATTGGTCTGTTGAATTATTCCAACGAAAATGTTTTAAAAGATATGCGTTATTCGGGCGGATTTTCAGGCATCGCATATTTATAGGTTATGTCTTCAAATTTTCTTTGTCATTTGGCCGTGAAGTCCGAAATTATATGTAGGTTTGCACAAAAATATTGACATGGAAAGCCTATTGAGAGAAATAAAGGCGGCCAACCATGATCTGTTCGGACAAATTGTCGAATATCGCCGCCACATTCATCAGAATCCCGAACTTTCGTTTCGTGAGTTTGAAACTGCAAAATACATACGCAACATATTGCACGACAACGGCATTGCTACAGATGACAGTTTTGGAGACAATGCTGTAATCGCTGTGCTTGGCGAAGGCGGGGAAACCGTTGCACTTCGTGCCGATATTGATGCGCTGCCTATCCATGAGGAAACTGTCGAACCGTTCAGGTCGCAAAACGAAGGAGTTATGCACGCTTGCGGACACGATGCACATGCAGCATCTCTTTTGGGAACAGCACTGATATTAAAGCGTTTGCAAAAGTATATCATGAGCCGTATAATATTGATCTTTCAACCCGGAGAAGAACTTTGTCCTGGAGGTGCAAACATATTGGTACAAAAAGGGCTGCTCGAGAAATACGACATTAAGCGTATAGTTGGAATGCACGTCTCGTCGGAACTGCCAACAGGAAAATTCCTTTTTGGCAGCGGCTACCTGATGGCTGCAACCAACGAACTATACATTAAGTTTCATGGAGTTGGAGGACATGCAGCAATGCCACAAAAGCGTAGCGATACTGTTCTTGCACTAGCCGATTTCCTTGTCGAGGTTCGCAAAATGCAGGAATCGTTGACTGATGACATGCCGTTTGTGGTGGCATTTGGAAAAATTGTTGGCTATGGAGCATTAAATGTAGTGCCGCCAGAAACTTCAGCCGAAGGTACCATGCGGACATTCAATCCGGTGTTGCACAGGACTATAGAAGAAAAATTAAAGCAAATTTCACAAGAATCGGCGGCAAAGTACAAATGTACGGCCGAACTCGAAATACGCAAAGGTTACCCTGCTGTATACAACAATCCGGAAGTAACTGCATGTGCAAAAAAGCTCGCGGTAGATTATGTATCAGAGGCAAATATCGATGAAATGCCATTGAAGATGACGGCTGAGGATTTTGCATATTATTCGGAAAAGATTCCGGCAACTTTTTTCCGTGCAGGAATAATGGGCAACGGCAAGGGACAAGTCGGACAGCATAATCCAAAGTTCGATATGGATGAAGATGTATTTTACCAGTCGGCTGGGCTTATGGCTTATATTGCGTTGAATTTGAATGATTTATAATGAAGGATGGGCTAAAAGGCTAGAAGAAGAGAAGGCTAAAAGTCTAGCGGAAGACCGGCCTATCTGTCTGCAAGACTGTTAGCCTTCGAGCCTTCAACCCCAACATAGAAACCCAGAAACTTAGAAACCAAGAAACATAGAAACATAGGAACTTAGAAACTTAGAAACTTAGAAACTTAGAAACTTAGAAACTTAGAAACTTAGAAACCAAAAACATCATATATGAAGAAACTTTTAATGTCGGAAATGGGGCGCTTGTCGGTTGAGCAATTCAAGTCGGCAAAAAAGAATCCGCTTGTTGTTGTGCTTGACAATGTGCGTAGCCATCATAATGTAGGTGCAGTATTCCGTACTTGCGATGCCTTTGCTTGCGAGCGTGTACTCCTGTGTGGAATTACTGGGACGCCTCCTCACCGTGATATACAGAAGACAGCATTAGGTGCAACCGAAACTGTCGATTGGAAGTATTACGAAAATACTATTGATGCCATTTCCGAACTTAAGTCGTCGGGATACAAGATTGTAGCACTGGAAATTGCAGAGGGTAGCATTCCTGTGGATTCGTTTGAGGCTAACGAAGGAGAAAAATATGCGTTAGTGCTTGGCAACGAGGTGGATGGTGTTGACGATACCATAATGGAAATGGCTGATATTTGCCTTGAAATACCGCAGTTTGGCACAAAACATTCACTAAATGTTTCGGTCAGCGGCGGAATTGCGATTTGGGAAATTATCAAGAAAATAATTGGTAGTTAACAACTTGTAAGACTGTTAACTCTTAACTTTTAACTTCATTAAGAGCTTCCTTTGCATGAGCCAATGCAGCATCAAAGTTGTCGTGGATGTTGCCTTTACCTATTAGGAATGATATGCGGCATTTGTCTAGCGACTTGCGTACATTGGGCTGCACACCCGAAAGGAAAATCTTCTTGTTGTCTGTCTTTAGCGACTTTATGGCTTCGCGGAAATTTCGTTCACCGGTTTCGTCCATAAACGGGACATGTCGCATTCGTATTATGAGAATCTTTGTGGAGTCGGGACGACCCTTCAGCACTTCGCTAAATTGCTTTGCTGCACCGAAGAAGAATGGTCCGCTGATTTCGTAAATTTCAATACCTTCGGGAACATCGTCATAGTTTTCCATTGTATTGGTGTCAAGGTCGTTTTTCAGGATAGCTTCTCCGTTGTCGGCCATACGCTTCATGAACATCAGCGATGCAAGCACAATACCTATCTCTATAGCAACAGTCAAGTCAACCAGTACGGTAAGGAAGAAGGTAACAAGCAGAATTATTATGTCGTAGGGAGAACCGCGCAGAATTGAAGTGAAGCTGCGCCATTCGCTCATGTTGTATGCAACTACGATAAGAATACCGGCAAGGCACGACATAGGAATTAGCTTTGCATAATTTCCAAGGCACAGCATAATGAGAAGCAGTGTTATTGCATGGACAATTCCTGCGATAGGAGTTCTACCTCCGTTCTTGATGTTGGTTGCTGTGCGGGCTATTGCACCAGTAGCAGGGATACCGCCGAAGATTGGCGTTATGACATTTGCTATTCCCTGACCGATAAGTTCGGTGTTGCTTCGGTGGTTGCTACCGATCATACCATCGGCAACCACTGCCGACAATAGCGATTCTATGGAGCCAAGCAGGGCAATTGTTATTGCCGGTTGCAGGTAATTTCCAAAATTTTCCCAGTGGATTTCGGGAATGCTGACGGCCAGACTGCCTTTTATCTCACCAAACATGCTTTCGATAGTCGTTACTTTGATGTCGAATGCGGCAACAACTATTGTCATTAGGATTATTGCTACAAAAGAACCAGGGATCTTGTTAGTCAACTTGTTGATTATTATGCTTATGAGTATGGTGGCAACCGTAATTCCCAAAGCCCAGTAGTTGGTTGTGCCGATACTGTCGATGTAAACCGACCACTTGTCGACGAAAGCTGCTGGCACATTAGAAATTTCGAGTCCGAGGGCATCTTTTATCTGTGTGGAGAATATGGTGAGAGCTATACCGCTTGTAAATCCGACAACCAATGGATGAGGAATGAACCGCAGGAGCGATCCCAATTTCAGCAGGCCGAACAGAATCATAAATATTCCTGCCAGAATGGTGGAAATCATCAGTCCGTCGAGACCATATTGAGCCACTATGCCCGAAATTATGATTACAAAAGCGCCAGTAGGGCCGCCAATCTGTACGCGACTGCCACCAAGGAAAGAAATAAGGAACCCTGCGATTATTGCAGTAACGATTCCCTTGTCGGGCGAAACCCCGGAAGCAACTGCAAATGCAATTGCCAATGGCAGTGCCACAATACCTACGATTATTCCAGAAAACAAGTCCTTTGTGAACTGTTTCTTCGTGTACCCCTTCTTCAGAACACTGAAAAACTTAGGGTAAAAAATGTCTTTTATCTGAAAATTAGCCATTTAGTCAATCTTGAAAAACGGGTGCAAATTTATAAAAAAAGGTTCTTTAAAATTTGTGACTTGAAAAAAATGATGACAAACTTGTCAACATAATGATAATTAGGGATTTATACGTTATGAAACTTACGATGGTTCTGTTCGGCAACTTTTAGTCTCCCATTAGTATCGATTGTAGTATTGTTTTTAGGCTATTTTTTATTATTAGTGTCAGCTAAAAATGAATAGAGTCATTCCACAACCTTTAGCTCACGCAGCGAAGCAAGTAAAGCAGAGTGAACCGACTAAGGAACGTGTCGTGTGAACTCGCTTATGCGGAACTATACTCATGAGCCAAAGGCGAATAATCTCCTTGATTAGTAATGTTGTGGGAGATTGCTCGCAAGCTTCGCGAGGCTGCAAGCAGCGTTTCGGACAGCAGTCTTCACAACGCTCCCCGTTCCGTATCGCGTGTTACGACTAGCTTCCGTACCTTTAGCTCACGCAGCGAAGCAAGTAAATGACGAGCCCCTTTATTAACGTTGTCATATAAACGCATGATAATATTGCGATTATATGTATTATCCCATTTTTTAGCGGACACCAATGGTTTGCAATATATTTTGTGGCAACAGATTTTAATAATTATATTTAAGTGCTTACTAAAAATATAATCTGCATTTTATGCTCTAAAATTTAATGTAAATCATCATTTTGTATTCATATATAAGTTGTTGATTTTTTGAGTGTTGAACAATCGGCTGTGAGTAAAATCTATCCAAAAAACAATTAAAAGGTGAAAAAAGAATTACTTTTGCCACTTGTTTTAAAAGGCAAACTATATGTTAAGACATATATTATTAAACACATTAACTGTTATCGCATGTATATTTTTATGCGCAAATAGTTACTCGCAGTCGGCGAAACTGAAAGGAAAAGTCACCGACGAAGCTACAAAGGAAGGACTTTTCAGTGTAAACGTCATTGTGATAAGTACCAACGAAAAGATAAAGACTGGAACAAGCACGGATTTTGACGGGAACTACGAAATAGCACTTCCAGAAGGTTCATACAAGGTCAAGTACAATTATATTGGCTACAAGACTCTTCACGAAGACATTACCATCTCCGGCACAGATGTCACAAAGAATGTAGTTCTTGCTCAAGATGCAGAAATCATCGGCGAGGTGGTTGTTACTGGTGGCAAGTACGAGCAGAAGCTGCAGGACATCACCGTTTCCATGGAAGTCCTAAAGCCTAAGATGATAGAAACCAAGAATACCTATAATATAGAGTCATCGCTCAACAAGATTTCGGGCGTTGATGTCAACAACCACCAGCCAAGTATCCGTTCGTGTACGGGATGGAGCTACGGTGCAGGCAGCCGCGTAATGATTTTGGTCGATGAGATGCCTATCATGTCGGCGGACATTGGCGATGCAAAGTGGAACTATATCCCTACCGAGAACATTTCGCAGGTCGAGGTACTGAAAGGTGCTTCGTCGGCATTGTTCGGCTCGCAGGCACTGGGCGGTGTGATTAATGTACGAACAGCTTATCCGACCTCGGAGCCTTTGACAAAGATGAGTGCATTCTTCGGCGTGTATGGCAATCCGCCCGACGAGCGTTTCAAGTGGTGGGGAACAGAACAGAACCCAGCATACATGGGTGCAAGCTTCCTGCATAGCCAGCAGTTTGGCAACTTCGACTTCGTACTAGGTGGCAATTTCTACAAGAACGAAGGCTATCGCAACACAGAATACGAACGTCGCGCCCGATTAAACACAAATCTCCGCTACCGCTTCCAGAAGGCAAAAGGTCTTTATATTGGCGTAAATGCCAACTACATGCTGAACCAGATTAGCGACTTTTTCATGTGGAATTCGGACACGACACCTTACGTTTCGAACACAATGTTTGGCGGTTCTTCGGCTCCAACTCAGGGCTACAGGGTGAATGTTGACCCGTTTGTCCAGTACATTTGCCCGACGAATGGCGACAGGCATAACCTTCGCACTCGTTTCTTCCGCACATTGAACGAGATTTCGAACGATACGATGAAAAACAGCCTTGGCGATGTATGGTATGCCGAATATCAGTACCAGAAGAATCTCGAGCATTGGCGTATATCGGCTGGTGCCGTCGAAAACTACCAGGAAGTTGTTTCCAACATGTTCAACAACCACTACAGCAACGAAGTAGCAGCCTACGTCCAGGGCGATGCCCGTTATGGACTGTTGAAATTTTCACTTGGCGTGCGCTTCGAATACTTCAAGGTTGATACTTCCATGACAAAGACCGAGCTACGGTTTGGAAAGGACACCGTCTTTATCCCGATAAAGCCTGTCGCAAGCTTAGGTTTGAACTATCAGGCTGCCGAGGCTACCTTCCTGCGTGCTTCGTTCGGACAGGGCTACAGGTTCCCAGCAGTTTCCGAGAAGTTCATTTCGATGGCACTGGGTGCTGTAAAGGTTTTCCCGAACAACAATCTTACCCCCGAAACAAGCTGGAGTACCGAGATTGGCGTAAAACAGGGCTACAAGTTTGGCAAATGGAAAGGCTTTGCCGATGCTGCAATATATTTCCAGCGCATGTACAACATGATGGAGTTTGGCTTTGTGGTGCTTAATTCGCTTACTGGCGAGCCATACGAACTCGGACAGGTTGGCGACCCTGAAATGGGATTCCAGTGTGCAAACGTTGGAAATGCCGACATCTATGGTCTTGACCTTTCGGGCATGATCACTGGTCCTCTTGGCAACTGGGGCGAACTTTCTGCAAGCATAGGCTATACCTACAACAATCCAAAGTACATTTCGAAGGATATTGACCCATCAACTTCCACAGATGACAAAACTTTGAAATACAGGTACAAACATTCCGTAAAAGCAGACATAAGCATTGATGCAAAATGGTTTGAGATTGGTGCCGACCTCGTTTGGAAGAGCAAGGTGAAGAATGTTGACCGCCTGTTCTGCGACGAGCGTCCCGAAGACGAAATTATCGGCGACTATGCAGTTTTGAGTGCCTTGGTTCTCCCCGGATATTGGGACTACCGCATCAGAACAGCAGCTCAGAACTTCTGGAACATCGACTTTTATGTAGGAGCAAAGATTTACAAGGAAACAAAAATTTCATTCCACATAAAGAACCTTTTGAATCAAGTATATTGCGGTCGTCCGGGCGATATATGCGCACCACGCCGCTTTGAAATATCAGTTTCATCAAAATTTTAAACAGTTAAGGAAATGAAGAAGATTTTATCAGTAATTTTATTTGCAGTTATGGCATTTGCCGCTAGTGCACAATTTGACGGTGCTGCTGGACCTTTGGTCGTTTGTGGCGAAGGTGAATCTTGTCCACCAGACGAACAAGGACATTTTTCGAGCGGTATTGTTCCGTACGCTCCAGACGTCAACAGTGAATATTTCCCTGTAATCAGGACTTGCGAACCTTTGGATATTTGTATTACTATGCATTGTCCTGCATCTATAAATCTTTCGGCTGTAGGTCTGGGAAATGGAAGCATTAACTTGCGCGGCGTCGAAGTAAAAGGATTCGGCGGACTTCCAAATGGAGTTTCATATTGCCTGTCAAGTGCCAATTGGGTTCCTGATGGCTACTATACAATACACCTTACAGGAATTCCCGAGCAAGCAGGAACATACCAGTTGAAACTTAGTGCTGTATTACAGGGCTCGCTTTTGTCTGTAAATACTGACACATTTTTCCCAAACGGTATGGATGCAATTCAGGTTACAGTTATTGAAGGTTCTGCTCCAGTGGCAGGATTCACAGCCGATGCCACCGAAATCACGGCAGGTACGGCAGTCAACTATACCAATGCTTCTACTGGCTATCAGGCATCGCGCACATGGACATTCGAAGGTGGCAATCCAGCGACTTCGACCGAGGAAAATCCGCGCGTAATGTACTCGACTCCGGGAACATATCAAGTTTCGTTGACAGTTTCGAATCCTTGTGGCGAAAACACCAAGACCGAAACTTCGTACATTACCGTCACCGAACCGCAGACAGGCGAAGCTCCTGTAGCCGACTTCTCATACACTATTTCTCAGCAGGAAGAAGGCTTCTCGGTTCAGTTCTCCGATTTGAGCACCAACATTCCGACAACTTGGAACTGGACTTTTGCAAACGGAACACCAGAAAGTTCTAACGAACAAAATCCTGTCGTAACATTTGCAGAAGAAGGCGAATACCTTATCACGCTTGTTGCCGAAAACGAATACGGACGCGACTCGATTGGTCGTACAATTAACGTTGTAGGAATCAACGACTACAGCATTGACGACATGGTAAGCGTTTATCCGAATCCGACAAGCAGCATTCTCAATATTGAAGCAGAAAACCTTGTTTCGGTAACAATCTTGGATATGTCGGGTAGAATTGTTTACTTTGCGACCGAAAATTGCTCTGCTGCAAGCATCGACCTCAGCGGTTTTGCCAATGCTGAATATATGGTAAAGGTTGAAACCAAAGATGGAAGTTCTTTGAAACGGATAATAAAAACAAAATAATGATTTTTAGCTCGTTGAGCGTAGTCGAAACGGCTAGTGAACAGCAAGTCAATTTCCTTCACTTCGACTACGCTCAGTGTGCGGGAAAAATAGGAGAAGCTCAGTGAGCGGAAAAAGATTCACTCAGTGGGCGAAAAAAAGAGTTTAATTTTAAAATTTAGTATAGAGATGAAAAAGTTTTTACTTTCAATGATTGCAATTTTTGCAATGACAATTTGCGGATTCGCACAGATGCCAGTTTGCGCTGATGCTTGTGCTCCTCACGCAAACGATGCTGACTATTCTACAGGTGTAATACCTACTTATCCAACAGCTTTTGCACCATTGACAGTCGGTGTGCCAGTTGACGAATGCATCAGCATTAAGATTCCGAATCAGATAAGCGGATCGGCTATTAGTTCAATTTTAAGTGCTGTTACAATAAGTGTCAATAGTGTTAATGTAAATGGACTTGTAGGTCTTCCCGATGGATTGGAGGCTTGTGCAAGTGCAAACCCGATGGCAGCAAATGGCACCTATACCTTGCGTATTACAGGAACTCCTACAACTGCTGGAGATTATCCATTAAATATGAGAGCAGAGATTGATGGAGAATCGAACTTCCCATTGATTTCAATGTCAACTGTAAATAGTTATGTAAACGGTACTAATGGTGTTTCAACAAACATCACCATTACAGTTGTAGAAGCTGGTGAAATGGCAGCAAACTTCTCAACCAATCCTTCAGCTACAGGTATGTTGACACAGGCTGTACACATCAACGAAGGTGAAACCGTTACATTTACCGACCTCAGCACAGGTGCCGACCACATTGCATGGTCATTCGAAGGCGGTTCTCCTGCAACTTCAACCGATGCAACTGTTACCGTTACTTATGCAACAGCTGGTACTTACACCGCAACTATCACAGCTTACAATGCTGATGAATCACAAAATGCTACTAAGTCGGTTTCGATAGAAGTATCAGGAGTAGAATTGTCGGCAAGTTTTACAACTGACCCTGCTTACACCGACTTATATGTATATAGAACATTATCAGTTGAAAGAGGAACAACTGTTACATACACAGATGCTAGTACAGGTGCAGACCATATTGCATGGGCATTTGAAGGTGGTTCTCCTGCAACTTCAACCGAAAGTGTGGTTGCTGTAACATACAATACGGCAGGATCATATACAACAACTCTTACTGCATACAACGAAGATGAATCGAACAGCAGCGAGTTCACTCTTACAGTAACCGTTACCGTATCGGGAGAAGAGGCAGTTACAGCAGACTTCACTACCGACCCAGAAGCAACAGACGTGTATATCACAACTTACATTTCGATAAATCAGGGCGAAACAGTTACTTTCACTAATGCAAGTAGCGAAAATACTGATCATATCGCATGGACTTTCGATGGTGGTTCACCTGCAACTTCGACCGAAAATGTTGTAACTGTTACTTACGCTGAAGCTGGTAACTTCACTGCAACCCTTACAGCATACAACGACGACGAAACCATCAGCGACAGCAAGTCGGTTACCGTAATGGTTACTTCTGTTGACCCCAATGCTGTTGAGGCAAGCTTCACAACCAACCCAGAATACACAGACTTGTATGTTTACAGAATGCTTGCAATCGAAACTGGAACAACTGTTACCTACACAAGCACTTGCAACGAAAATACAGACCATATTGCTTGGTCGTTCGAAGGCGGTAATCCTACAAGTTCAACCGACGGTGTTGTTAACGTAACCTACACGACAGCAGGAAGCTACACAACAACTCTCACAGCCTACAGTGCTGACGAATCAAGCAGCGACGAATTCACTCTTACCGTTACTGTTACCGACCCGGTTGCTGTTGAAGAGAATGCTATCAGCGAAATCAGCGTTTATCCTAACCCGACAAGCTCTGTTATCAACATTGCTGCCGAAGGTATGCAGAACATTACTATCATCGACATGACTGGTCGCGTAGTAATGAGCAAGGACGTAAATTCGAACTTTGAAACTATCGATGCAGAAGGTTTTGCAAAGGCTAACTACATGGTTAGAATTGCTACTGCCGACGGCGTTGTTGTAAAGAACATAGTTGTAGAATAGACTTTGTCATATTTATGTTAGGGGTGCGAGGCTTGGCTTCGCACCCTTTTTTATTGTACTGCTAAATGTTATTGTAATGGGGTGTTGGTTATGTTGGGACAGTGATGGTTGATGCAAATGCAAAAAAAAACCGAGTGAACAAATTCGTTCATTCGGAAAACAATATGAAAACAATCTTTTAACTTTTAAATCAATAGAATAGATAGGTACCCGGGGCCGGGGTCGAACCGGCACGATCGCGATGATCACTGGATTTTAAGTCCAGCGCGTCTACCTATTCCGCCACCTGGGCACTGGTTCCTTTAAACTTCAAAAGAGCGTAAAAAAAAAGAGCGAGAAACGAGACTCGAACTCGCGACCCCGACCTTGGCAAGGTCGTGCTCTACCAACTGAGCTATTCTCGCTAAAAGCGATGCAAAGGTAATACAAAAAATCATTAGCTTCCAAATATTTTTTTGATTTTTTTATATGTGGTTGATTGTTAATGCTTTGGTGCTATAATTTTTAGTTTCAGACTGCATTTTTGCTCTAATATTTTGTGCTTAATGGTAGTGTTTAGACGTTATAAACGCGGAATTTTAAATTTGTGCCAGCAAAATCAATTATTTTTTGCCGTAAATAATTTAACACAACATTGTGTCACACAAGTTTGTATCACACAACTTTGTGTGATGTGTATTGTATTGAATGATAATAGATTATCTGTGTAAATATTTGTAAGACATCACTGCTATTTTTATTAGAAACAATATAACCCAAGCTTATATCACGCATGTTTGTGTCACACTTGTTCGTATCAAGACGATTTGCTAGGATTTAGGGGACATTTCCCTTCTTAAAATTTCCTTAAATTTATTATTGCATAAAAACATTTATTAATCTATTTTTGCAATCGTTATTATTGTATTTGTAAAATGCCCGAATCGGCAGAAATATCGCATAAAGGAATAGTGAAGTCAATCGCTGGCAGCACCGCCATCGTTGAGATTATGGTGTCGTCGGCTTGCGCCACATGCAAGGCTACATCGTTCTGCGGATCAAGCGAATCGGGCAGCAGGGTCGTCGAGGCCCAGCTTATGCAAGGACAGGAAATTTCCGTAGGTGACGAGGTAAATGTGAAGATGACGCAGACGATGGGCACCAAGGCCGTGCTTATCGGCTATGCGCTTCCGTTTGTGGTGGTGATGATTGGACTTTTCGTGCTGATTGGCGTCGGTGTGAACGAAGGAATCGCCGCCTTGGTGTCGCTTGTTATGCTTACGATTTACTATGTGGTACTGTACCTGTTGCGTGACAAGATAAAGAAGGGGTTTAACTTTAAAATCGAGAAAATATGAAAAATTTAGTCATTATTGTTTGCGCATTTACTTTAATGTTATTTGCGTCTTGTAACAAGCCAACAACAAAGAATGTTACAGGGAATTGGTGTATGACTGAATATAAAAATGTAGAATCAAACGAATCGTCTGATACAACAGTCGAAACAAGTTTCATTGATGCAGACTGGCAACAAACAACATATGCCAATGGTCAGCAAGAAAAAGTAGAAGGGAAGATAAATTATAATATACCATCGTTGATTTTAAATTCGGACGGAACCTTTTCCAAACATTGTAAATATTATTATCATACAGAATCGAAAGATTCTATTATCTATGTTTCCCAAAATACTACTGGAATATGGCAGTTCTATCAACGCCAAGATGTAAAGGGAATTGATGCTATCGCATTGTGTATTAATGAAGAAAAAATTAGTAATAAGGTAGTAATAAAAGTTGAAGACCCTGATACTGTGGCTTATGTTTGTGTATCTGACACATTATCGGTTAATCGGTATGCCAAAGATGAAAAATATATAGTGTACAATTTTGATGAATATAGCAATAAAAAAATTGTTCTTAATACATACAAGAGTTCTCATAAAATAAATGAGTGCATTACTTTGGACAGGATAACAGATAAAAACAAAGAAAAAATTGCAAACAAGTATGGTCTTAATATAGTTGGACATTTGGACGATTAAAATTTCCCCTTCGACAGGCTCAGGGGGCGAGAACAAAGAAACCTAGAAACCTAGAAACTTAGAAACTTAGAAACCATTAGAAACCCAGAAACTTTAAAACATAGAAATCAGAAACAAAAATTAATAATTTAAAATCAGTGAATTTATGGAGATTGTAATTTGGACTGTGATACCTTTATGTGCGCTAGGAATAGTGTTAGCAATAATACTGTTCTTTGTCGCCAAGAAATTCAAGGTAGAAGAGGACCCGCGCATCGACGAAGTGGAAGCGTGCCTGCCGGGTGCAAATTGCGGTGGATGCGGATTCCCCGGTTGTAGGGGGTTGTCGGAAGCCGTTGTGAAAAGCGGTAATCTCGATGGCAAGTACTGCCCAGCAGGCGGTAATGCTGCCATGAGCAAGGTTGCTGCCGTTATGGGACTTGTAGCCGAGGAAAAGGAACCTATGGTTGCAGTCGTTAGATGCTGCGGTTCACACGACAAGCGTCCGCAGACTTCGACCTACGACGGAGCCAAGACCTGCGCTATCGCTCACGCTACATCGAGCGGCGACACCGGCTGCCAGTACGGTTGCCTTGGCTATGGCGACTGCGTTGCAGGATGCCATTTCGGCGCAATAACGATTAACAAGGAAACTGGTCTTCCCGAAATCGACTACGACAAGTGCGGCGGTTGCGGCGGTTGCGCCAAGATGTGTCCGCGCGGCGTTATCGAGGTAAGACCTCGTGGCAAGAACGACCGTCGTGTTTATGTAGGCTGCATCAACAAGGACAAGGGTGCCGAGGCTATGAAGGCTTGCAAGGCTGCTTGTATCGGTTGCGGCAAGTGCGCAAAGGTTTGCCCGTTCGAGGCTATCACCGTCGAGAACAATGTTGCATATATCGACTTCACAAAGTGCAAGTCGTGCCGCAAGTGCGTAGCAGAATGCCCGACAGGTGCAATCAACGCTGTAAACTTCCCGCCTAAGCCGGCAACTCCGCCAGCTCCGAAGCCCGAAGCACAGCCAGTTCCTGCACCAGCAGCACAAGCGGAAGCCACAGTGGTAGAAAACAATGTAAATAACAACTAAACTCAGGAGGACTCATCGTGTTAAGAACTTTTCCAAAAGGTGGTGTTCATCCACAAGAAAATAAGATTTCAAAAGGAAATCCTATCGAAAGAATAGAACTGCCCAAGCAGGTCATGATTCCTATTGCTCAGCACATAGGTGCTCCTGCCGAACCGGTTGTTGCCAAGGGCGACACTGTAAAGGTTGGTCAGCTCATCGCAAAGAGCACTGGATTCGTATCGGCAAACATACATTCGTCGGTATCGGGTACTGTTGCAAAGATTGAGAAGACCATCGATACATCGGGCTACAAGAATACCTGTATCTTCATTAATGTCGAGGGCGACGAATGGCTTGAAACCATCGACCGTACTCCCGACCTGAAGACCGAAATCACAATGTCGGCCGAAGAAATCCGCGCCAAGATTGCTGAATGCGGTATAGTTGGTACAGGCGGTGCAACTTTCCCGGCACACGTTAAGTTGTCGATCCCACAAGGAAAGAAGTGCGAGCACCTTATTATAAATGGTGTCGAGTGCGAACCTTACCTTACTGCTGACCACCGTCTTATGCTCGAGCATACCGAGGAAATAATGGTTGGCTGCAAGATTATACAGAAGGCTACCGGTGCCGAAAAAATCATCATCGGTATCGAGAACAACAAGCCCGATGCAATAGCCAAGATGACCGAGGCAGCAAAGAAGTACGGAATCACCGTTATGCCTTTGAAGGTTAAATATCCGCAAGGTGGTGAAAAACAGCTTATCAAGGCTACCGTAAACCGCGAAATCCCTGCTCCTCCAGCATTGCCTATCGATGTTGGCTGTGTAGTACAGAATGTTGGTTCTACCTTCGCAATCTACGAAGCAGTACAGAAGAACAAGCCTCTGTTCGAGCGCGTTGTAACTGTAACAGGAAAGTCGGTTAAGTCGCCTAAGAACATACTTGCAAGAGTTGGTACTCCATTGAGCCACCTCATTGCAGCAGTTGGCGGTTTGCCCGAAGACACCGGCAAGGTAGTAAACGGCGGACCTATGATGGGTAAGGCTGTGAAGTCTCTCGAAGTACCTGTAACAAAGGGTACATCAGGCGTGCTGATGTTCAAGCAGAGCGAAAGCGTCCGTATGGAAGAAAATGCTTGCATCCGCTGCGGAAAATGCGTAAGCGCTTGCTGTATGGGGCTTGAACCATACTTGCTCAAGAACCTCGCCAAGATTCGCGACTTCGACGCTTTGAAGGAAGAAAGAGTGCTCGACTGCATCGAATGTGGTTCGTGCAGCTTCACCTGCCCGGCAGGAATTCCTATTACCGACTACATCCGCTACGGTAAAGCGACAGTAACAAAAATTTTAAGGTCTAAAAAATAGTAACAGCTATGGCAGATAATAGATTAGCAATCGCAATGTCACCGCATGTTCACAGCAACGAGTCGGTGAAAAAGATAATGTACAGCGTGGTAATTGCGCTGTTACCGGCCTTCTGCGTATCGGTTTACTTCTTCGGACTCAACGCTATCAGGGTTACTTTAATCTCGATAGTTGCTTGTATGGCTGTTGAATGGCTGATTCAGAAGTTCTTATTGAAGGGAAAGACCACTATTTTCGACGGTTCGGCAATAGTTACAGGTATGCTTCTTGCATTCAATGTTCCTGCAAACCTCGACTGGTGGATTATTGTTATAGGTGCAATCGTCGCAATAGGCATCGCAAAGATGACTTTCGGCGGATTGGGCAACAACCCGTTCAACCCTGCAATCGTAGGTCGTGTATTCCTGCTCATTTCGTTCCCGTCGCAGATGACCACCTGGCCAACTCCGGAACCAATTTGGGACATCAAGGCTCTCGATGCAGTAACAGGTCCAACTCCACTGGGACTTCTCAACGAAGGTCAGATGGTTGATTACAACTACATGGATATGTTTATCGGCAACATGGGTGGTTCGCTCGGCGAAATGTCGGCGATAGCACTGCTCCTTGGCGGTATCTTCCTGCTTATCCGCAAGGTTATAACCTGGCATATTCCAGTAGCAGTTCTCGGAACTATGGCAGCATTCTCGGCAATCCTCTGGGGCGTTGACCCGACCAAGTACGCCGACCCGCTGTTCCATATCCTCGCCGGTGGTGCCCTGCTCGGTGCTATCTACATGGCAACCGATATGGTAACTTCGCCAATGACTGGCAAGGGAATGTTGGTTTACGGTGTTGGTATCGGTATCATCACCATCTTAATCAGAACCTGGGGTTCGTATCCGGAGGGTATGTCGTTCGCAATTCTTATTATGAACGCACTTGTTCCGCTGATTAACAACTGGTGCAAGCCGAAGCGTTTCGGTGAGGTTGTAAAACCGCCAAAGGAAGAGGTAAAGAAATAATTGTGGAACCTAAAAAAGAATTATCATGGCAAAGAAACAAAGTTCTTTAATAAATATGGTGCTCACGCTGTTCGTGATTACAGTAGTGGCAGCCGTGGCTCTCGGTTTCGTATATTACTTTACCCAGGAGCCTATTGCACAGGTGAAAGAAAAGAAGTTGAACGAAGGTCTTATGAAGGTGCTCCCGGCATTCGACCATCAGGTAGCCGAAGAAGTTGAAGGCGTTCCAACCTACAAGGCATTCGACGCTAACGAACAGTTAGTTGGAACAGCTGTCGAGGTTGTTACCGACAAGGGTTTCGGCGGCGATGTAAAGGTTTTGGTCGGTTTCGATACAGATGGCAAGATTTTCGGATACACCGTTTTGGAACATAAGGAAACCGCCGGTCTTGGTTCGAAGATGGGCGACTGGTTCCAGGAAGGCGGAAAAGGCAATGTAATCGGTAAAGACCTTTCTACCCCTGCAAAGGTAAAGAAGGACGGTGGCGATGTTGACGCTATCACAGCAGCAACAATCTCGTCGCGTGCTTTCTGCGATGCTCTTAACAAGGCTTACGCAACATACGTTAATACAGTTGGCAGCTGCGTATCTACCGATACTTTAATCATTAAAAGTGACCTCAAATGCGATACGTTGACAAATGTTTCTACAATACGTAAGACTGATGAAAACAGCATTGAGGTAACATTTAAAGAAGAAGGAGGACAGGACAATGAATAATTGGAAGAATTTCACTAAGGGTTTCATAAAGGAGAACCCCGTATTGGTAATGTTGCTCGGTTGCTGCCCGACACTGGGAACCACCACATCGGCAATCAACGGCTTGAGCATGGGTCTTGCGACGACATTCGTCCTCGTATGCTCCAACATAGTAATATCGCTAATCAAGAACCTTATCCCCGACAAGGTGCGTATTCCATCGTACATCGTTGTAATCGCATCGTTCGTAACGGTAATCGACCTGCTTATGCAGGCCTACTTGCCAGGCATTTACGAAACATTGGGCTTGTTCATTCCGCTTATCGTTGTTAACTGCATAGTTCTCGGTCGTGCCGAAGCTTTTGCATCGAAGAACGGCGTTTGGGCATCCTGTGTCGATGGTTTGGGAATGGGCCTCGGTTACGCACTTGCACTTATGATATTGGGTGCTGTACGCGAAGTCCTCGGTAGCCTGTCAATCTTCGGATGGCAGTTCATTCAGGCCGACGGAATCCTCGTATTCGTGCTTGCTCCGGGTGCATTCTTCGGATTGGCATATTTTATAGCAGTAGTAAGAAGGTTTAACAAATAAAATTTACGACTATGGCATACATACTCATTATAATATCGGCAATGCTCGTAAATAACATCGTGCTTGCCCAGTTTCTCGGAATATGCCCGTTCCTTGGCGTATCGGGAAAGGTTAAGACGGCAGTAGGAATGGGAAGCGCAGTCCTGTTCGTAATGACTCTTGCAACCATTGTGACATGGCTCGTGCAGACCTACATCCTCAATCCGTTGGGAATTCAGTTTATGCAGACAGTTGCATTCATCCTCATCATCGCTGCCCTCGTACAGATGGTCGAGATTATCCTCAAAAAGATAAGCCCGTCGCTGTATCAGGCACTCGGTATTTTCCTTCCGCTTATCACCACCAACTGTGCAATTCTTGGTGTTGCAATATTGGTTGGCAACGGAACATACAACTCGATGGGACTCGATGCAACATCACTTTTGCCAGCAATAGTATTCGCAATAGGTACCGCATTAGGTTTCATGCTTGCATTGGTAATCTTTGCAGGTATTCGCGAACATCTGGCAAAGCTCCCGATTCCAGAAGGCATGAAGGGCGTTCCAGCAGCTCTCGTAGTTGCAGGTATCCTAGCTCTTGCATTTATGGGATTCTCAGGACTTGTATAAAAGATCCAGATTCTCAGATAGAGGGCTGCATGGCAATTTTTGCTGTGCAGTCTTTTTTGTGGCAACGTTGTTTGATGGTTCAAGGGTTCAAAAATTCAAAGTTCAAGGTTTGAGGGTGCGTTTGTGCCTTCAGCGTTTTTATGCTTGGGGCTTGCAGGCTCGAAGGCTAACAGGCTTAAAGCCGTTTTGAGGACTTTTAGCCTTCTCTTCTTTTCGCCTTTTAGCCCCCAAAAATGTTTCTATAGCTTCGCCGTTTCTGGGTTTGGGCTTGCAGGCTCGAAGGTTAACAGTCCAACCGCCTTGCAGTCTTGCCGACAGACAGACTAGTTTTCTGCTAGATTTTTAGTAGCAAAGACAAATTTTTGAGTTATCGAATTATTGTCTAAATTTGCAGTTTGTTTTCGATTTTGCAGAAATGAGATTCAAGGATGTAATAGGACAGGACGAAATTAAGAGCAGGCTCGTACAGGCTTACAAGGAAAACCGTGTGAGCCACAGCTACTTGTTTTATGGTGCACCTGGAATTGGAAAAATGGCGCTTGCGATAGCGTTTGCCCAGTATCTGTCGTGTGAAAACAAGGAAGAAAATGATAGTTGTGGACATTGCCCGAGTTGCCTGAAATATGAAAAGCTTGTTCATCCTGACTTGCATTTTGTATTTCCATACATCACCCAAGGTTCGCAGAACAAAGCTATAAGCGATACATACATAGATTTGTGGCGACCTATGGTTAGCAAAAGTCCGTATTTTTCGTATCGCGACTGGACCGCGAATCTCCAGAGCGAGAACAAGCAATGCATGATTTATGCGGCGGAGTCTGCCGATATTATAAAGAAGATTGGGCTAAAAACATACGAATCGGATTACAAGATAATGATAATGTGGTTGCCCGAAAAGATGAATACCGAGTGCGCAAATAAGATTCTCAAAGTGCTTGAAGAACCACCGCATAATACAGTGTTCATGCTTGTCAGCAACAACAGGGAGGAAATATTGCCGACAATACAGTCGCGTACCCAGCCTATAAAAGTGCTTGGAATAGCCGATGAACCATTGAAACAAGCTCTTGTAGAGAAATTTGGGATAAGTAATGAGGCTGCTTCAAACATTGTAAAAGTGAGCAAGGGAAGTTTCCTAGAGGCTCGCCAGCAAATAGAAAACGATGAAGATAATATTTTTAATTTTGAAAATTTCAAGTCGTTGATGAGGTTGTGCTATTCGCGCGATGTCCCTGCTGCACTAGATTTTTCAAAGTCCATTTCAAAATATTCACGCGAGCGCCAAAAGAACTTTCTTAATTATTGCTCTGTTATGGTTCGTGAGAATTTTGTTAGAAACATAAACGAAAATGTAGCTTACCTTACCAGTGACGAAGCCGATTTCTCAAAAAACTTCTCTAAATTCATAAACGAGCGAAATATGCCAAGTTTTATAACAATATTTGGCGATACGTGCTACCAGATAGAACGAAATGGAAATTCAGAGATAATATTTGCCGATATGGCATTCAACATAATGAAAATAATACGCAAATAACATGGAAGACAGAATTATAAATACTTCTATAGATGGGTGTGAAGACTCCAACTGTACGTTTTCTCTCAAGGGCTGCTGCAACAAGCTTGAGGTTTACGATTGGTTGTCGGACATAAATGACCCTTTGGCTCAGTCGAAATATGTGGAAGTTAGATTCAAGAATACACGCAAAGGCATATATGAAAACAACCTTGACCTGCCGTTGCAGGTAGGCGATATTGTTGCAGTAGAGTCATCTCCGGGGCATGACATAGGAGTTGTTTCGGCAATAGGGCAGATTGCTTGCTATCAGATGCGAAAGCAAAAGAATCTCCGTTTGGGTGACATAAAGAAGATATACCGCAAGGCACGTGCAAATGATATAAAGAAGTGGCAGGAAGCTATAGCCTTAGAACGTCCTACCATGCTCCGTACAAGGGAACTTGCCGAAGAACTTAAATTGTCCATGAAAATAGGCGATACAGAGTTCCAAGGAGATAAAACTAAAGCGATTTTCTATTACATTGCCGAGGAGCGTGTCGACTTCCGTGAACTTATAAAGAAAATGGCAGAAGAGTTCCATATTCGTATCGAAATGAGGCAGATCGGAGCACGTCAGGAAGCTGGACGAATTGGTGGTATCGGTCCGTGCGGAAGGGAACTTTGCTGTACTACATGGATGTCGGACTTCAATTCTGTTTCAACAAACTCGGCTCGTCTGCAGGAACTTACCTTGAATCCACAGAAGCTTGCAGGCCAGTGCAGCAAACTTAAATGCTGTCTCAACTACGAACTCGGAGTTTACCTTGATGCCCGTAAGGATTTTCCCGATAATGCTTCGGTATTGCGAACAAAGGAGGGCGATGCACACCATATAAAGAACGATATATTCAAGAAGCAGATGTACTACGAGGTGCGCATCAATGATATTCCAACAGTAAAGATACTTGACGTTGATACGGTGAAAAGTATTGTCGAGCAAAATAAAAAAGGCATACTTCCAGAAAATGTATTCGAGATGGAAAAGACTGGTTCAAGGTCAATTTCTTACACTGACGAGCTCAATTCTGAGAGTATTACCCGTTTTGATAAAGCTAAGAAACCTAAGCAGAAGAGCAAAAACCGTAGCAAGGGCAAGAGAAACGGCAAACCAGCTGATTCTAATGGGGAACAGGATGTGGTAAAGCCTTCAGACAACAATAACCAGAAAGGAAATATACAATGAGAAAATTTGTCATAATAGTAGTGCTGATAGGTTTTTTTGCTACTTTCTTAACTTCGTGTGACAGCAATAAGGTTTATGAAGAGTATATAGAACTTGAAGATTATACGTGGAAGTCGTCGCAGCCTCTCGAATACGAGTTCGAAATATCTGATACCACAGAATTATACGATGTGTACATAAATGTGAGACATGCAAATCAGTATCCGTACAACAACTTGTGGCTGTGCATTAATTCTTGGTCACCGGCTGGAGTTAAGCAAACGGATACTATAGAATGTATTCTTGCCGATGATAAAGGAAAATGGTTGGGAAGCGGACTTGGCGATATATGGGACAGGCAAATCGTTTGGAAAAAAAATGTGCGTTTCCCGATGAAAGGGAAATATCATGTGGAATATAATCAGTTTATGCGTGTTGACGATCTTGTTGGAATAATGGATATGGGGTTGCGCGTTCAATTTGCTGATAGTGAGGAATAGCCATGAGTTGTCCATTATGCAATAGCATTACAGAAAATCACTTTGCTACAGGTGGCAAAAACTATCATATCTGTAGCAGATGTTGGCTTGTATATATGGACAAAAGAGATCATTTAAGTGCAGATGAAGAAAAAAGACGATATTCATTTCATCAAAATAGCATCGATGATGCTGGATATGTAGGATTTCTTGGTCGTGTGCTAAATCCAGCAATGGAGTATCTGTCGGTGGGAATGGTTGGGATTGATTATGGTTGTGGTCCAAATCCAGTCCTGTCTCAGATGTTGACGGACAGGGGAATGGTTTGCAATTATTACGATCCGTTCTTTTTCCCAAAATTAGATAAGTCCAAAAAGTATGAATTTGTGTTTGCCACCGAATGTTTCGAGCATTTTTTTAGTCCGGATTATGAACTGAAGCAAATATGTGAAATTTTGAATAAAGGTGGCATATTGGGCATAATGACAGAGATGTATTCCGATGTTAGCAACTTTGCTGGTTGGTACTACAAGAACGATCCTACACATGTATGTTTCTATTGTAAAAAAACTATTGAATATATTTGTGAAATATACGGCTTCAATGAACTTTACAATGATAGTCAGAGGGTAATTATTTTAAGGAAATTATGACATACAACATAAATATATTACGCAGAATTACACCAAGGTGGGTGATATTTGTTATTGATATAGTTATCTGTTTTGTTTCTATTGTACTTGCGTTTTATCTGCGGTTCAATTTCAATATTTTGGAGAATGAGAGGCAGTTTATGCCAATGGGAGTCATTGTCGTAACAGCAGTAAGGGCAATATCTTTCTTTATTGGTAGAACCTATTCGGGAATGGTTAGGTTTACGGGTACTCACGACATAGTTAGGATACTTATAGTTATTATCTGTGGAACGGCGTTATTAGGGCTTATAGATATAGTTTCGCTTGGCGTAATAGGCAGGTATCTTATTCCGTTGTCAATACTCATAATTGATACTTTTATTTCTGCATCGACGCTTATTTTTTCGAGGCTGCTGATAAAGATTCTATACCTTGACTACAACAACCCGCAGAAAGATGTAGGACAGGTGCTCATATATGGAATGGGTAGCCTTGCCCAGACTACAAAAAGGGCTATTGAACGAGACAGACGTTCAAAGTATAGGGTGGTCGGTTTTGTCGAGCATCATAAGAAAGTAGCAGGCAACAAGATTGACGGTATAAAAATATACCATATCAAGGATTTGGAGAGTATTATCGAAGAGCGTAATGTTTCGTTGCTGATAATTTCGGAGCGGAGTTTGTCGGTTGCACGTAAAAATTTTGTACTTGACATCTGTCTTTCTCATAATGTGGAGGTTCGTACGATTCCTGAAGTTTCAACTTGGGTCAATGGCGAACTGTCAGTCAATCAGATTAGGAAGTTCAAGATAGAAGATTTGCTGGAGCGTCCAGAAATACATATTGATCAGGATGACATGACCCACAATTTGGGAGGCAAAGTTATAATGGTGACAGGTGCTGCAGGGTCGATTGGTAGCGAGATTGTAAGGCAACTTACTCGTTTCAATCCTAAGTCTATCATACTTTTCGACTGTGCAGAATCACCGTTGTATGACATAGAACTTGAGATTCGTGAAGAATATAATTTTTCGAGTATTGAAATTGTAATAGGCGACGTCAGGGATAGGGTTTTGGTTGAGCATGTATTTGAAATGTATAAGCCAGAAATAGTTTACCATGCTGCGGCCTACAAGCACGTTCCTATGATGGAGTCGCATCCTAGGGAAGCTGTAATTACCAACGTTTTGGGGACAAAGATTTTGTCAGATGTTGCTGTTAGGCATAAGGTGAGAAAGTTTGTTATGGTAAGCACAGATAAAGCCGTTAACCCAACTAACGTAATGGGAGCAAGCAAGCGTATTGCTGAAATATACACGCAGTCGCTCAACAACGAGGATAACGTATGTACTCAGTTTATTACTACTCGTTTTGGAAATGTATTGGGCTCAAATGGTTCTGTAATTCCGCGTTTCCGAAAGCAAATTGAAAATGGTGGCCCAATAACTGTTACAGATCCGGAAATTACCCGTTTCTTTATGACAATTCCAGAAGCATGTCAGCTGGTGCTAATAGCAGGTAATATGGGTAAAGGTGGCGAAATATTCATATTCGATATGGGACAGCCTGTAAAAATAGCAAAACTAGCAGAAAAGATGATTATGCTGTCGGGTTTGAAGATAGGAAGCGATATTGAAATTAAATATACAGGATTAAGGCCTGGTGAAAAATTGTATGAGGAGCTTCTTGCTTCCAAGGAGAATACAATTCCAACCGAGAACAATCAGATAATGGTAGCGAAAGTTCGCGTTTATAATCATAACGAGGTGGTTAATCCAATTGACCATTTGATAGAAATAGCAGCTGATCATACAGATATGGAAATTGTGGCAGAAATGAAAAAGATAGTGCCTGAATTTATAAGTAACAACTCTGTATTTGAGCAACTTGATTCTAATAATGGATAATGATGTATTAATTGGGTGATTTAAAGTACAGCAGTTTTACAAAATAAATTTGCTTATTTTTGCAATCCGAAAAACAACACGGCATGAAAAAGATATTAGTTACCGGCGGAGCCGGATTCATAGGGTCGCATCTGTGCGAGCGTTTGCTCTCCGAGGGCAACGAAGTCATTTGCCTGGACAATTATTTTACAGGATCCAAGAACAACATTATCCATTTGCTTGATAATCCTTATTTCGAGCTTATACGCCATGATGTTACCATGCCGTTCTTCATCGAGGTTGACGAAATTTATAATCTTGCCTGTCCGGCATCGCCAATCCATTACCAGTACAATCCGATAAAAACTATCAAGACATCGGTCATGGGTGCAATCAATATGTTGGGTTTGGCGAAACGTATAAAAGCTAAGATATTGCAGGCTTCTACAAGCGAAGTATATGGCGATCCTGATGTACATCCGCAACCTGAAACCTATTGGGGCAATGTGAATCCTATAGGTTCTCGCTCTTGCTACGACGAAGGAAAGCGTTGTGCCGAATCCTTGTTTGTCAATTATCGCAAACAAAACAACGTGAGGATAAAGATAGTACGCATATTCAATACATACGGGCCAAACATGCATCCGAACGATGGCCGTGTCGTATCAAATTTCATTGTGCAGGCATTGCAGGACAAGCCAATTACAATTTATGGTGATGGTAGTCAGACACGTAGCTTCCAGTATGTCGACGATCTTGTGGAAGGCATGATAAGGATGATGAATACGCCTGATGAAATTACTGGACCAGTAAATATTGGAAATCCAGGTGAATTTACGATTCTTGAACTTGCACAGAAGGTAATAGAACTCACGAAATCGAAAAGTAAGATTGAGTTTAGGGAACTTCCGGAAGATGATCCTATGCAGCGCAAACCAGACATCTCGAAAGCTACTGAGTTGCTTGGCGGATGGCAGCCGAAGATTCAACTGGAAGAAGGATTACGTCACACAATCGATTATTTCAAGAAGATTGTGCAATAAAAAATAAAGCGGCCATAAAAGCCGCTTTGTTTTTAATAACTAACCTGTTATATTATTTCGTCGGCAAGTTTTTTGAAGTCAACTCCGTTGAAATTTCCGCTGCTCATCATAAGATAGTTTGTGTTATGGCAGTTGGTTGAACGAAGGAAGTCCTGCAATTTTGCCGTGTCGGTGAAAACCATAACCTTTCCGCCAAAACTTTCCTTTACATATTCTTCGGGAATGTCGGGCAATTGCTTGTGCTTTAGTACTTCGCGATTGTAATATACGATAGCTGTATCGGCATTGTCCATTGCTCCATTGTACTGTGGTATGAAATTCTTTTGTAGGCTGCTGAATGTGTGCAATTCGATGCAAGCAATGAGTTTGCGTTTCGGATATTTTTGTTTCAAAGCATTAACGGTGGCTTTCAGCTTGCTTGGTGCATGGGCGAAGTCAATATAGAAAGCGGATTCATCGGTTTCTTTCACCAGCTGCAATCTTTTTGCTGCGCCTTCGAAGGTTTCCATTGCCGACCAAAATATATCGTCCTTTATTCCAAGTTTTTCGCATACTTTGTATGCTGCATTGATATTTTGGAAGTTGTGGTCGCCAAATACGTTGAGCACATACTTCTTGTCATTACGAACAACGCAATATTTTCCATCTTCTTCTATAACATCAATCTTGCCGTAAGATTCTGACTTAATGTCGTGGTTTGCGCGGCTTATTTTCTTTAGGTTGTCGTCACCTTCGTACCAGAATAGGTTTCCACCATATTGTATGGATTTTACAAAAATTTCGAACTGTTCCACGTATTTTGGGAATGTAGGAAAGACATTTATATGATCCCATGCAATTCCTGTAAGTACTGCAATATGTGGCTTGTACCAGTGAAATTTCGGAGTGAGGTCGATAGGTGAAGAAAGGTATTCGTCGCCTTCGAAAATAGCTACGCGGTTCTTGTCCTCAAGGTTTACCATAGTGTCGAATCCCTTTATGTTTGCTCCCACCATGTAGTCGAAGCCAAGGTCGGCATTTTTCAGCACGTGCATAATCATTGAGGTTATAGTTGTCTTGCCGTGGCTTCCTCCTATTACAACGCGCATTTTCGATTTTGTTTGCTCGTACAGATATTCTGGGTAGGAGCAAATTTTCAGACCGAGTTCCTGTGCGCGTAAAAGTTCCGGGTTATCTTTGCGTGCATGCATTCCGAGTATTACAATGTCGATGTCGGTGTTTATTTTTTCGGGATGCCATCCAAAGTCATTGGGCAGAAGTCCGCATGCTTCCAGACGCGAACGTGACGGTTCAAAAATTTCATCGTCGGAACCTGTTACCATGTATCCCTTTTTGCTGAGCGCTATCGCCAAATTGTGCATTGCTGCACCGCCAATTGCTATGAAATGTATTCTCATTTTATTATTTTTTTATTGTTCTGCGATTATAGAAATTTTGAACGAATAGACGAAATGTCAATTAGGAATATTATTAAACTATGAATGTGAATAATCTTTTATCAGCATGAGCATAAAAAAACGCCCTTGTGACAATGTACAAAGGCGTTTTTATTGTTGCGTAAAAACTATTTAGCTATAAGGATTTTGCGTTGTATAATTCCGTTGTTGGTATTGATGCGCAAGAAATATTCACCCGATGGAACATCCAGTTCAATTTCTGTTCTGCTTGAATTGGTAGCGATCGTTTTGACTAGTTTGCCGCTCAAATCTATAACATCAATAGAATTTAAATTGTCGCCTTCAATGAATACAATGCCCTTTGATGGAATAGGATAAATACTTATAGCCGATTGCATGTCATCAATACCAGTTAATTCATTTATAATAACTTCCGCAGTATCAGCACAATTGTATTCGCTGTAGCCTATAACCCAGATTGTGTCGTTAGCGGCTACAACCGTTATGCTAGGTGTTGTTTCGCCAGTTTCCCACTCGTAGGTCGATGCACCATCGGCAGTGATGGTGATTTCGTTGCCACTGGTTGTCTGGCTGACAGAAATTTCGGGTAGTTCGTGGACATTAAGCACAAGGGTTACTACACTGTCGCAAGGAGTGTAAGGATATACAAATGTATATGTGCCTGCTTCGTTAATTGTGGTATCTTCATAGATGTATGGCATTTCGTTAGCGCAGACATCCACATTTATGGTCTCGTGGAAACCTTCGTATACATTCAGTGTGAATGCAACAATGCTGTCGCAACCGTTATCGGCGGTGAGGCGCACTTCGTATGTTCCAGCCTCCGAGAACAGTTGTTCGTTGTATTCGAATGGCAGTTCGCTTGGGCAGATGCTTGCTTCATCGGTTGTCGATACCGAGTAGGTAATTGTCAGATTTAGCGTTACAATGCTGTCGCACCCGTTGGCATTGGTTAGCGTGAATGTCGGCTCATTAGTCGATTCAAAGTAAGTGTTGCCGTCGATCCAGATGTACGAATCGCAAGCTGACTGAACGTCTATTCCGTATGTAGCTTCGTTTACTTCGACATTTATACTTGCAGTCATGTCGCAGCCAGTTTCACTGTTGTGAACTGTAAGTTGGTATTCTCCATCATTTTCGGTTGAAGCATTAGATATCACATTGTAATCATTTGTGCTTGTATAGCCGTTTGGACCTGTCCATGAATACGAAATGTTGGTTCCCGTTGATGAACCTTCTGCGCTGAGAATCAAGGATTCTCCTTCACATATTGCATCCGTAGATGAGCTTAGGTCTACTGTAGGACGAGTAACCAGAGACCCAACTGTTACTTCTGTTTCGTTGGTGCAATTGCCGTTTCTAACAACAAGAGTATAAGTTCCTTCGGCAACATTTGTAAATTCAGGACTGCTTTGGAAATTAATACCATCAATTGAATATTCGTAGTTGTCGTTGAGTGGAGACGTTACGGTAATTGAGCCATCGCTTCCGCCAGAGCATAATGTGTTAGGTGTAGTAGTGACTTGTGGAACAGTAGGAGTGTAATTTATAGTAAGATGCAGTGTTTCGTAATAGTAGCAACCTTGTGGCGATTGGAGTGTTGAAGTAAACGTTCCAGATTCGTAGTATGGGCGTCCGTTGTATTCAAATGAATCGCAAGCCTCTTCATAAATATCTATGTAGGAGTTTCCAATTATACTGAGATGCAATGTTACAATGCTGTCGCAACCAGTTGTGTATGAAAAGAAATTACGGGTATAAATTCCTGACTCTTCGTATGTTGTAGAGCCAAATGCATTGTTGTACCAAGTATATGCGTAGCATGCGGTGTCGTATATATGGGTGGTATCGGAACTATGTACTGTAAGGTGCAAAGTTACGATGCTGTCGCAACCAGCTGCAGTGGTGAGTGTTTCAGTGTAGTCGCCACTTACATTATATGTCGTTCCGTTCCATTCGTAGCTGTTGCATTGCGAGATTGTTACTTCGTTATAAACTGGCAAGATTTCGAACAATGGCGAATTCTCGTTAAGAACGAGTATGTAATTGTCACCAGCATCGAGTGTACCAAGTGTATATTGGTAAGTTCCAACCGATTCGCCGGCTTCGCGTGAAATATTTCCGCTTATGCCATCAATATTTTCAGAAGTCGAATACTGGAATGTCGGATCTGCCTGACCGCAATTCTTGTGCTGGTTTGCCTGTGGAGTAACGGTAATGTTTCTTGGTAAAACTGTAACCGCAATGTTTACAATGCTGTCGCAGCTGCCTGCGTTGTGGAATGTCCATTGTAGGTCGAATTCACCAGCATCGTTGAAAACAGCAGTGCTGTCGCGATATGTAAACGACTGTCCGAGTTCTACGGTAGCGGTAGTGTTGCCAATCTGCTGCGGTGTTACGGCTACAGAATGGGTGTCGTTTGCATGGCAGGTTGCCGAATTGCGGAAGTTAATCAGGTCGGAATATCTGAATGCAGAAACTGGGCGGACTATGTGCGAAGTTGTCTTGCTGTCGTCTTGTGTTCCTGTTCCTAATGATGCCCAAGCTCTATCAGACGATTTTTCTGTTACCGACCAGTAATAAGAATTTGCATCCACTTCTGTTCCTCCGACCATTGAAATTGCATAGTTTACATTAGCAAGGTTATTTTCCATTGTGAAAAGTTCGCCTTCTGCTGGCAAGTACCAGTTTTCACCCTTATCGCGAGCCTTCAATGCTGCAACATAGTTGGCTTCGGTAGGTGTGCTCTGCGAATTGTTGTAAGCCACAATTGCATCGGTCATTGCCTTGCCGTTCATCTTGGTTCTGGCATCGGAATATGTGGTGGCATACTGACCAGTTGTGAAGCGTGATGCGCCCCATGGTATGTTTGTATATTCGTCGAGGCTTACAACGCGAACCGAATCGTTGTTCTTGGCATACACAACGCCGATTGCCTCAAGGTTCTGTATTTCGGCTTCCATCCACATTGACGGTCTTACAACTATGTTGTTGCTGGTAACTATGTCGCCTACGAAAACATTGTCTGGAGTAGGAGCTACACCCGATGTCTTTACTGCATTTACAATGAATTGTGAATTTTCGTAGAGGTTTGCTGTCGAAATGGAGTTTTGTGTGCCAAGCATTTCATTGCTTTCAGCATTGAACCAAGTGTATGTTACCATGTCGTTGCTGCTTGGCGTTGCTATGAGATTGGCATTTTCGCCATAGCAAACCGTATTGTCACCGCTTATAGCGACCGTAAATTCAGGTGCTACATTCACCGTTATGCTTCCTGTTCCAGTACAAGTACCACCGCTGACGCTTACAGCGTATGTCGTAGGAGCGGTAAGGTTTGATGTAGTGAATGTGCTTCCTGTGCCAAGGTGGTTGTCTGGCGATGATGGCTGATACCATGTATATTGAAGATTTTCGTCATCGGGGACACTCAACGTTTCGGATGAATTGTAGCAAACTATTCCTCCACCGCTTATAGCAACATCAGTTTGAATGACTGATATATCAAACGGAGTGCTTGAAGTACAATATTTTTCAGTTTGTTCAAAATACTGACCAACAGTAACAGAATATTGGTGTCCTTCAGTAACATTTGTCAAGGTGAGCGAACTTTCTGTACCGATTGGCTCATTTGGGTTAAGTTCGTCTTTCCATGAATAGTTGAAGGATCCGGCTCCGTGCGTTACCGAGATTTCCGTATTTAGTCCCATGCACACAAGCATATTTCCCGAAAGGGAATATTCTGGCGAAAGTACATGGACATTAACGCTGACAATGCTGTCGAATCCTTGATAAGATGTGTATGTGCGTGAAATCAGCGTGTCGTTCTCTGCATAAAAGTTGTAGCCCAAATCAGCAACCTTGTCGCCACGGCAATAGTATTTGTCCTTCACAGTATTGCTGACAAAACCAAAGTTGCGGATTGTGCGTACATAATACGGCTGACCGATAAATGTTGGCTCCAGCTTACCTGTATTTCCTCTCAAAGTAATTGGGCATGAATCGTTTGCAACTGTTGATGTCCAATATTTCCTTCCTTGTAGCCATCTGCCACCTAGGCCAATAATTGTATTCTTGACAAGAATTTCCGACGAGTATAATTTTCTCATCTGTCCTGCCGTAGGCAAATACCATCCGTTGTCGAAGTTCCCGGCAAATATTGCGGGGAAGAATGACTCGCCATTAGACCATCCTGCATGAATATATTCCCTGAAATTATTTGCAATTTCCCATCCATCAATTTCTTCCATGTATGCAGCATAGCCGTAAACAGTATTTGAAGTTACTGATATTCGCGGACAAATATTAGGTATCAAAGGAGGTAATGCTGCATCTCCGCCTGCTACCGACCAGTATTTTGTCTGCTGTTCGTCGTTAAGAGACACCGCCCAACCGTGGTTGCCATCATCAAATACATAGAAAGCAACAGCTTTTTCATTTGCTGGAGAATATACGGTATCTCCAATGTGATATCTTTGTGCAAATGCCAGTGCTGGCATCAATATCATAATTGCTAATAATATCTTTTTCATAGTCCTAGGTTTTAAAAGTTTCTAATTGCTCTTACATTTGCGGCGGTTCCTTTGGGTGTAGCTAAGGCTTCACCATTATAGTTTAGTACCCAAGCACTTATTACGCCGTAATTTTCCTCGGTGCACGACCAGTATTGCCGTCCGTTCATCTTGCTGCTGCCGTCTATTACATCTAATGCTGCATTTATTTCGGGCATATTGCCGTATAGGACAGCAAGTTGTCCCATCGACGGCAGATACCAGCCTGTTCCGCATTGCATGGCAGCATTTACTGCTGATGAGTAATCTGCCAATGTCCAGCCGAGAATCTGTGCTGTACGCACAATGGAGTCGCATCTTGCAGAACCAATGGTATCGGCATTAACCAATTGGGGATTGTTGTTGTAGCTGTTCAGGTAGCAAATGCTTCCTGTGTTACCCCATGTCATGGTTCCCGAACCAGCATCATTAAGAGCAAGTGCCCAGCCGTGTTGCTGCGAATTGTCAACGAAAAATACCACTCCGAGTGCTGTTTTGCCGCTTGTGGCAAAGTTTTCTGGCGAAACCGTTGTGTTGTCGGTGCAATAAATATCGCCCACATGAACGCGTTCCTGCGAAAAAACCGCAAGGCTCGCGAACAACATTAAAATTGTAACGAATTGTCTCATAGTATATTATCTTTTAACCATTTGCAAAAATATAAAATTATTCAATATATATGACAACTGAAAGTGCATTTTCGTTGCCTGAGGAATGAAAAATGTTTGGTATGGGGTCTTGGCATGGTGTCTAAGTTGTTGGTCTGCAAGGGTGATGTTGTATATATGTTTCAAGTTTTTGGTTTCAAGTTTCTGGTTTCAAGTTTCTGGTTTCAAGTTTTGGTTGCTCGTGGCGTGCCGCGACCATACAAGTTCCTAGTTTAAAAGTTCAAAGTTTAATCATAAGTTTCTGCGAAAATAATTATAAAAATCATATTGCATAACGATTGTAAATGAGAAAGGTTGCCTCTGAGGAAATATATCGGTTTGAGATGATTAAATTTGTTTGTACTTTATGATTGTTTGAGAGTTTGTGCTGATGTATACGAGACTAAGAGACGTCTTATTTGAATTTAAAGCCTTTATTTTTCCCGCTTGAATCTGCAATAACTATATTTTTTGTCTGTCATACCGAAAAAAGTATTAGTTTTGCAAAATGATGAAAAAGGTATTGACAATATTGTGCGCCTTGGTGTTGTTTTCGATGTATGCGTTTGCTCAGATCAAGGACACCTGCATAAATGTATGGCAGTGCGAAATAAATTATGCCTACCAGTTTTCTCTTACCGACATGAAGGCAACCTACGGCAAGAACCCTTCGACAATGGGACTTGGACTTTCATTCAAGACAAAGCATAACTGGGTCTTCGGATTCGAGGGAAGCTATTTATGGGGCGGATATACCGACAAAGGCGTTCCTATTTTGCAGCACCTAATGACCCAATCGGGAAACATAATAAATTCGTATGGTGAATATGGCACTGTGCTTATGACCCAGTCTGGTTTTTATGCAGGAGTGAAGGCTGGTCGTGTTTTTGCCTTCAGGAAGCCCAATCCAAATTCGGGCATTGTAGCAAATTTGGGTGTAGGAATATTGGAGCATCATATCCGTATCGAAAACCGATCAAACAATACCCCGCCAGTGCTGGGCGACTACAAGAAAGGCTATGACGGATTGCGTAACGGTATTGCTATGAGAGGGTTCATCGGGTATCAGTTCTTGAGCAATAAAAAACTAGTAAACTTCTATGGCGGTGTGGAATATACGTTTGCATGGACAAAGTCGCGTCGCAACTACGATTTCAACTTGCGGGGGAAAGATAATACACAATATCACGATTCTATGATTGGCATACGCGTAGGTTGGATATTGCCGGTATATCGCCATGCTCTTGACGAGTATTATTACTATTAACGATGAAATTCTTTTATTTCCTTTGTGTACGTGCATATTTTCTCGCAGTGAGGCTTGCTTCTCCTTTCAACCGCAAGGCAAAACTTATGGTGGCAGGACGAAAGGACTGGGAGAAAAATTTGCTTTCGAAAGTTGAACCTGAACAAAAATATGTATGGTTCCATGCAGCTTCGCTCGGTGAATTCGAGCAAGGTCGTCCGTTGATTGAACGCTACAAGCGCGAAGGCAAGAAAATCGTGCTTACCTTCTTCAGTCCAAGCGGCTACGATGTGCGCAAAAACTACGACAAGGCCGACATTGTATGTTATCTTCCATTCGACAGTAAGCGCAATGCACGGAAATTCATTGACATAGTGAATCCTGAATTTGTAGTTTTTGTGAAATATGAGTTCTGGTACTGCTTTATTCGCGAGCTGGCAAAAAGAAAGATAAACACCTATCTGATTTCGGGTATCTTCCGTAGCGGACAGATTTTCTTCCGTCCTTGGGGAAAGTTCTACCGCAAGGTTTTAACCGATTTTGCTTGGATGTTTGTGCAGGACGAAAATTCCAAGAATCTCCTTGAAGGTGCAGGCGTGAAGAATATTTTGGTTTGTGGCGATACTCGCATCGACCGTGTATATCAGATTTCGCACGAGGAGTATGAAAATGAATTTCTCAGCGAGTTTGCAAAGTCGGGAAGCGTCATTGTTTGCGGTAGCACCTGGCCACCTGATGAGAAGATTATTTCGCAATATGTCAATTCGCACGATGGACTGAAGGCGGTGCTTGTCCCTCACGAAATTCACGAGGAACATCTTTGTGAAATTGAAAAAATGCTCGGCAAGCCGTTTGTGCGTCTTTCGAAGTGCGAAACTGCCAATGCATCGCAACTTTCTTACATAATTGTCGATTCGATGGGAATGCTGTCGAAGATGTACCGCTACGGACGGCTGGCGTATGTCGGTGGAGGATTTGGTGTTGGCATCCACAACACTCTCGAAGCTGTAGTTTACGGATTGCCGGTGATTTTCGGCCCTAATTACCGCAAATTCAAGGAAGCGTTTGATTTGATAAGTTGTGGAGCTGGATTTTCAATTTCATCGTATGGTGAATTCGAAAATGTTGTTGAAAAACTTCTTTCCGATGATGCGAAATATGCCGAATCGTGCTCGCAGGCAAATGCATACGTGGAAAAATCGGTAGGAGTTTCCGAGTTTATTTACAACAAGATAAAGAAATTGCAATGAAAAGGATAAACGTTGGATTAAGGTTCTGTTTGTGCGTTTTGTCGGCACTTTTGCTGAGCGCAGGATGGTTCAATCTGCATTTGCCGTGGCTGGTGCTTGTAGGCTTTGTACCAATGCTTATTCTTATGCAGAATATCATAAGCGAAAACGGCAAGCACGGCGGAGCAAAGTTTTTCGGCTATTCCTATCTTATGTTTGTCCTATGGAACTTGATTACAACTTGGTGGGTTTACTATGCAAGTCCAGCGGGCGTGTATATGGCAGTGCTTGCCTCGTCGCTGCTTATGGCGTTGACGATTAGAATTGTATATGCGCTGTGGAAACGTGGTGGCGAGAAGGTTGGGCTTATTGCATTCGTGTGCTGCTATGTGGCTTTCGAGTATCTGTTTATGAATAGTGAGATTGCTTGGCCGTGGCTGGTGCTTGGCAATTCGTATGCAAACGATGTGATGTTTGTGCAGTGGTACGAAATTACTGGACATCTGGGCGGCTCTGCATGGATATTGATTGTGAATGCATTGTTTTACAAAATATTGTGCGAAATTTTTGAAAAACGCAAACCGAAAATGCCAATTGTTATTATAACGGCTGCTTTTTTGTTTGTCCCTATAATTTCTTCCGTCATCCGCTATTATACCTACACCGAAAAGGAAAATCCGCAGAATATTGTTGTAATTCAGCCGAATATTGACCCATGGGGCGAAAAGTTTGACGAAAACACCTTCGGTTCGCAGATTGAAAATATACTTGACATTGCATCCACCTACGGCAACGAGAAAACAGATTATTTTGTCGCTCCTGAAACAGCACTGAATGGTACAATTCAGGAAGATCGCATGATGGGAAATTCGTCGCTAATGGCTGTGCGTGAATTTATGAAGGATTATCCAAGAAGCAAGTTTATTGTCGGTGCTACTACTTTAAAGGTTTACTACCACAGCCATGGGGACAAAGCATACGACGGTACTACTGTTACGGAAACAGCCCGCAAGATTGGCGAAAACAACCACTATGACATCTACAATGTCTCGATGCAGGTAGATTCAAGTTCGGATGTGCAAATATATCGCAAGAGCCGTTTGGTTCCGGGAGCGGAAATACTTCCATATATAAAGGTTTTCGGCTTTTTGAGTGACCTTATGACCGATCTTGGCGGAATGAGCGGCAGTCATGGACGGCAGGAGCATCCGACCGCGTTTGCCAATGATGTAAGCGGAGTAAAGGTCGGTGTGCCAGTATGTTACGAATCTGCATTTGGCGAACATTGCAGAGGTTTTGTAGAGGATGGCGCTCAGATGATTTTTGTCATCACCAACGATGGCTGGTGGCGCGACACCCCGGGTTATCGCCAGCATTGCAGTTTCTCGCGTCTGCGTGCCGTCGAGACTCGTCGCAGCATAGCACGAAGCGCCAACACGGGTATAAGCTGCATTATCAACCAGCGTGGCGATGTCGTTGAGTCGCTTGGCTGGTGGCAGCGCGGTGGCATATCTGCAACCATAAACGCCAATGACAATATTTCCATTTATGCGAAATATGGCGACTACATTGCTCGCATGTGTGGTGTGGTGTCGGCGATACTTATTCTTATGCAGATAGTGGCAGGGATAAGGAGAAAGATGGGGAAAAAGGAGGACATTTAGTAATCGGATGGACAAAATAAGAATATTTTGCCAAGTTTGAAATAATGTGTATAATTGCATTGTCAAACTCTAATAAAAAGATGAAACAGGAAAAAGTCATAGAACGCATTATGGAAACAGCTGGGTGTACGCTGCCTAAAGGTGCTTCTTTGTGGCTTTATGGTTCTCGCGCACGAGGAGATGCCCGTCCTGACAGCGACTACGATTTGCTAATATTACTAGACAAGGAAGAGTTGACTCTTGATGACTATTTAGTCCAGAAACCTCTTCGCGAACTGGGTTGGGACATTGGAGAAGAAATCAATCCGCAAGTTTATTCCAAAAGCGAGTGGGAGGGATACAATTATACTCTATTTTATCATAATGTGTCATTGGATAAACGTGTGCTGATATGAATTTAAGTGAAGAAAATAGGCGTATCATTGTAGATAGAGAGATGGAAAAGGCATTTGCAAACTATCAACAGGCAATAATAATGCGAGAACACGAACAATGGGATGCCGCAGCTAACCGTTTGTATTATTCAGTATTCCATGCCATCAACTCCTTGCTTGTACACGATAAACATGAGGTGCGAACACATCACGGTCTTGGCATGTTGTTCAGGCAGACTTATATTAAGACGGGCATACTGCAGGAAGAACATTCTGACACCTTCACGCTTTTGCAGACAATGCGAGAAAAGAGTGACTATAATTGTTCGTTTGATGCCACCAAAGGATTGATAGAACCATTGTTTTCTCCTTCAAAGAAGATGATAGATACTATCGCAAAAATTGTAAAACAATAACATCAAATATTTGGTAACAAGTCTAATGTTTGCCATTTATAATTTCTTATTTGATGGTTATTTGATAAAAAGCCTTATATTTGCAAAATGAATACTGATTATCAATGAGTTCTTATTTGATGGTTATTTGATAGAACATAATTATTATACAAGGCAAATACATTCCGTGGTGGGCGTAAATCTTATTTGACGGTTATTTGATAAAAAGCCCTATATTTGCAAAATGAATACTGATTATCAATGAGTTCTTATTTGATGGTTATTTGATAGAACATAATTATTATACAAGGCAAATACATTCCGTGGTGGGCGTAAATCTTATTTGATGGTTATTTGATAAAAAGCCCTATATTTGCAAAATGGATGCTGATTATCAACGAATTCTTATTTGACGGTTATTTGATAGAACAGCACAAAAGATTATTTTGGAGCAATGAACTAAATGCATATTATTTCCCATTTTTGTCTTAATTTCCTGCTGTTTTATATACCCCCTCCCCATTCGTATAATAACATAACGAAGATGTAGTCACAAATAGAATTATGTGTATATTTGCAAAAAATTTACATAGATTTTTATGAAAAAGATTGCTTTGATTTCGCTTTTTATAGTGCTTAGTGCGGCTTTGTTTGCGCAGAATTGGTTTCGTGATGGTGCAACTTGGATATTCGACGACCAGCAAGAGTTTACTTATCAGGCACACGGATACGAACAATATACTGTAGTAGGAGATACAATCTTAAACGATACGGCAGCAAAACAGATTGTCCATAAAAGCGTAAGTTATACGGGAACAGAACATGGAGGAAATATTCCATCAATTATTGTACACGAGTCGAATTCAAGGGTTTACTATTGGGACGGAACTAAATTTGTAAAGATGTACGACCTAAGCCTTAATGTTGGTGATACGCTTGATATATATTCGTTAAATTGTGGAGAGCTTTGCGATTCAGTTTCTCCTTTCGTTGTGGATTCGGTATATATTGAGAATATTAACGGCGTTGACTTGAAGGTGCAGGAATTTTCTTGCACGATATATAGAGCGTATGGCGATGATTATAATGAGATATACAGCGAGAAAATAATAGAGAGGATTGGAAGCGAGAAGCAATTTTTCTATCATCCCGAATGTCTTGGAGATGTATTTGTTTATACAGGTCTCAGATGTTACAACGACGATGAATTGTCGTACAGAAGTTATATGTGGAGTACTAGTTATTACCCTAATGTGGAATGTGATGCACGAATTGACGAAAGTCCAATCTTCAGTACAAACTGGATATGGAGCGTTGGTTCTTTTTCATACGGCTATAGTGTTTCTTGCGGCAGTTATTATATGAAGCTTGTAGATGAGCATAATGCCAATTTCAAGTTGATGAAGTCAACCGATGCAAACCACGAAAACTGGACTGATGCGGGCTATATTTATTCCTACAACGGCAAGGTTTATTTTTATTATTTTCGCAATGCAGGCGATGAGCGTGTCCTGCTATACGACTTTACATTGGAAGAGGGCGATGAGTTTTATGTAGATGAGCTTCAAACAAATCTTGTCGTCGATTCGGTTGGAAGCATGATGGTAGGGAATAGGCAAAGGAAGACTTTGTATCTGTCGGCAATGGGACAGCAGGTTGTATGGTGCGAAGGCATTGGTTCCCTTAACGGTCTGCTTAACAACTATGGCAATATTGGTCTTGCCGGTGGTAGCATGGAACTGCTTTGCGTACAAAACAATAATGAAACTTTATATCACAATCCGCGATTTGAAGAATGCTATATTCCAGCCCAATTACCAACAAACTATATGCAGTCAATAAGCGTTTATCCGAATCCCACATCGGGCAAGTTCCGCATTTCTACCGACGGCAAGGACGGCAGAGCCAATATTTACGATTCACTAGGAAGAAAAATAATAAGCATAGAAAGCCTTGGCGATGGTGCCGAAATCGATTTGTCGGGCTACGGCAAGGGCGTTTACTTGGTGGTATTTGATATTGATGATCAACTGGTTGAGAAGAAGGTGATGGTGGAATAATAGGATGACTATTATTTTTTAGCGGACAATAATAAAAATCAGCTACAAAATACTTAGCTTATTTACCCTACCGGTAACTTGAACTTCATCGTTTCCATTGTGGCGAGGTCAATCATAAACAAGGTATCTTTCAGAACCTTGCCTACGCCTGTAATCATCTTTACCACTTCATTGACTTCCATCGAGGCAATCACCGACGGCAGAACGCCCATCACACCGCGGTTTACATTCCCGAGCGCAACAAGTTCCTTCTCGTTTGGATATAAGGTACGATAGTTGGCACATGGTGGCTGATAGTTGAACACAGCCAACTGACCTTTTGTATCACCGATAGTTCCATAGACAAACGGTTTGCCAAGTGCCACGCAGGTGTCGTTTATAAGGTAACGTGCCGTGTAGTTGTCGGTGCAGTCGATTACAATGTCATAATCTGCAACTACGGATTTTGCATTTTCGGCAGTCAGAAATGTATCGTATGGTACAAGTTTAACTCCGCTATTCAGGCGATGTAGTGTCTTAACGGCAAGTTCGAGTTTCGACTGCCCAATTTCATCTTCGCGATACAGCACCTGACGCTGAAGGTTGTGCAACGAAACCACATCCTTCTCCATCAAGCCTATTGTGCCAATGCCTGCGGCAGTGAGATACAACGAAGCAACACTTCCCAAACCACCAACGCCAACAACCAAAACCTTGGCATTTTTCAGTTTTTCCTGACCTGCAGCACCAAATTCGGGAAGCACAATCTGCCGCTGGTATCTTTCGAGTTCGTAATCGGTAAGCATAAATATTTAATTAATATGGAATCATTTTTATTACCCAGCGACCTTCCTTGCGTCCTCCTTCACGGGTTATAATTCCTTCGGATTGAAGATCTTTAATATCACGGATAATTGTTCTTGTAGCAACATTAATCTTTTGTGACATTTCTTGAATTGTCACAAAAGGATTCTGACGGATCAAGTTAATAATAATTTGCTGGCGTTCAGACAGTTCTTTTGTGATAAATTGAGGCTCTTTTATGACATTTACCGTCCAGTCTTTTGTGTCATATTCGGGTTTTGCTTTAGTGGCATTCTTTGTAACATCTTGATTTTCATCTTTAGTGACATCATTATTTTCTTTAGTGACATTTTTGGGATCTTTGGTGACATTTATAGCCTCGTCTTTGGTAGCATTTAGGGATTTATTTTTAGTGGCATTCTTTGTAACATCTTGATTTTCAACTTTAGTGATGTCGTTGTTTTCTTTAGTAACATCTACAGCCTCGTTTTTGGTGACATTTTTGGTTCCTTTAGTGACATTTTTGGACTTTGCTTTTGTGATATTTTTTATAACCCGTTGATTCTCAGTTTTAGTGACATTGTTGCTTTCTTTTGTGACATTTTCAGTTTCTTTAGTGACATCGATAGTTTCATCTTTAGTGTCAATAATGTTTTCAGGGTTGTTTAGTATCACTTTGTCGCCGCACCCCTCGTGGATTGGCACAAACACATTGATAAAGCTGCGCTCATCGTTAGTTTCAATAGTGGCACGCGGAGAACCGTTTTTCTGCAATTCATCCTGAACGGTAGGAATACCAGTAGAGCGACCTTCGGTCAAATCCATTTCCTTTAGGAAATCGCCCAAACGACGGTTGCGGTAGCGCCGCGAAATAAGCCTGTCACCTTCCTTAATGGCGACATTGGAGATTGTGCGGTCGGGTCCCGGAAAACTGAGAATATGTATTCCATCTGGCTCAATAGAAATTTCTATTGGCTCGTACAGTTGATAATCACGGTGATATAGCGAGTTTACTATGATTTCTTCCAATGCCTGAATAGGGTAGTTAAAATAACGAATGCTTTCTGGCACATCCTTTTGCTTTACCACAAATTCCCTGATTATATTGTTTTTCAGATAGGTCAAAGCACCATTTATCAACTGCGGGACACTGCCACGGATAGTTGTTTCACTGAAGTTATTTGGGTCTTTTGTGCGTCCGTTGGGGAAGGTTACTATGTCAATTTGCGTGTATTTGAAGAACTTTTCGGGATGTTCGCAAAACATCATAGCAGCCACATTCTTAATCATCCTGTTTTCAGTCGGACCATCCATCAAATCCATCTGCTCCAAAGTCTGGTTCAATGGTTGCGTAAACAAAGATGCTTCCAACTTGCTGCCAATTTTAGCCAGATAGTCGCGCAAAAGCACCATAGAGATGTCACTCATTGAGATATTTGGATTCGGACGGTCGTCAAAAGGCACACGGTTAGCCATATCCCTAAGTTCTTCAAGTGCCTCGCCCTTTGCGACAATGCTGCTCGAACCGCTTCTGATGTAGTATTTCATCTGTTTAGCCTTCGCAAGAACATCGGAGGGAACAGCGTACGGACGGTTCACACCAGATGGCACCCATATTACCAGTATTGTTTTTTCGTCAACTTCCTCGACAGATGTACGTGGCAAATAGTACGGGTCAAGCATATTGTTGAAGCCAACCATCTGCTTCAAGATTCCGTCAATAGCATCAACATTGATACCAGCAACTGGACGCTTGGCAATGCCATTTTTCTCCTCTACACCAACCAGAATGTACCCGCCGCCAAGATTGTCGAAGTCGTTGGCAAACGCGCATATACTACGATACACGTCTGTCGGGTTCCAGCCTTTTTTGAACTCTATTCTGGAACCTTCCACCTTCCTCTTTTTCAGCAGGTCTTCTATGTTGATAGGCAGTGCCATATTTCAATGTCATTTTCGGCTGCAAATATACACTTTTATAGTGTTGTATGCTTATAGTTGTGAAAAAATAGTGTATTAGGATAAGAAAGAAAAGATTTTCAGTAATTTTTGTTTTGGAACATATTCAACATTTACTGCAATCCAGACAAATCAACCTTGTAAACGATGTTTATTGGTGTTTGACGTTCAAGAAACATAACCATATATATTGGCAAATACAGCAGCCTTCCCGATTCTCTTACATTATCGTTGCAGAAAATGTATGCCTGTTCTATGCCATAGTCCTTGTTTTCCATAACATTGGACAGTGCATTGTGTCTCTGATAATCCTTTCCCGACTTCACTTCTATCGGAACAACCTTGCCGTCCTTTTCAATAACAAAATCCAGTTCTCCCTGCTTTTTGCTATTGAAGTAATATAGGTCAAAGCCGTGTGAATGGAGTTCCTGTGCAACTGCATTTTCGTAAACGGAACCAAAATTTATGTCATCGGAATTTGCAAGTATTCTCAACTGTATTCCATCTGCATATTGGGCGGCAAGCAGTCCAATGTCACTTTGATACAACTTGAACAGGTTGCGCGAACGAGACAGCATCATGGGCACAACAGGTTCCTCGACATTATAGGTCGGCAGTGCTACACCAGCATCCTTCATCCAAATGAAACTGTTCTCATAACGCGAAAACTTTATGTTCTCGTTCAGATTTTTCAGTATAAACCTCTTGTTCTTTGCATTGAGTTCTGCAGGAATCATATCGAAAATCTCTTCAAGGTACAACTTGTTGTTTTTGTCGTACTTGGCAATGTCACGCTTGTAAAGCCTTATGATTGACTGTTGTTCGTTCTGCACTTCCTGAAGATTGTTGGTGTCGATGTACTTTTGGACAACAGCAGGCATTCCGCCCACAATAAGATACAGACGGAACAAATCCATAAGTTTGCCGTGAACAAACGAATCTACTGGCTTTTTTTGCTGCCACGCCAACCTGACATTGTCAATTATGTTGCTGCCGACCCCCAATGCCATAAAGAATTCCTCCAAATCAAGCGGAAACAATTCCTTAACATCCATATAGCCAACAGGTTCGGAACGCAAATCGTTCAGTTCAACACCAAGCAGTGAACCACTAAGTATATACTGGTAACTGCCTTCTTCTACAAGAAATTTTATGGCTGTCACTATTTCCGGACATTCCTGAACCTCATCAAAAAAAATCAAGGTTTTGCCTTCAATCAGAGGCTTATCAGTCAGCACGGAAAGTCGCATAAGAATATCGTTGCTATCCTTTGCATCGGAGATTATATCTTTTGCATCTGGATTTTCAAGAAAATTAATCTCAACAAAGCTATCGAAATTTGTAGTTCCGAAATGGCGAATCGAGAAAGATTTTCCCGTCTGCCTTGCACCTGTCAAAAGCAATGCTTTCTTATTTTGTTTGTAATATTCTTCTAATTGCTTGTATATCTTTCTATTAAGCATATTTTGTCCGTTTTTCCAATGCAAAACTACTGTTTTTTGTCCGTTTTTCCAACATAAAATTTGACAATTTTGTCCGTTTTTCCAACATTGTGTTTTAGGTTTACGTATAGAAGACAATGTAACGTTGTCACAATTTTTGTATGCTCTCGCGACAAAAATATGCGCCAACGCTCACAAATATATACGTTTCTACTATATATATGTAAACTCTCCGAGGTTATTCATTATAAATGCATAGTGATAATGTAACATCATAACCACTATGCACTTACTATCTTAATGTTTTATCCCAGTCCTTGTATATCACATCGTAGCCCTGCGCACGAATCATCTTCTCCATTTCGGCAGCCGAACGACCATCGTTGATGTGGAACTGCTCAAGTTCCCTGTCGGGATGGGCATAGCCGCCTGGGTCTGTGTGAGAACCTGCGCTTACCGATGTCACGCCGAGGGTGATGAAATGGTTGCGCATATTGCTGGTTTCACGCGTTGACATCGACATTTCAACATCGTTGTCGAAGATGCGGAATGCCCACAAGGTCTGTGCAAACTGCTTCTCGCTCATCACGAAATTGGGCTGGAAACCGCCGGCAGCAGGACGCATACGCGGGAACGAAAGGCTGTACTTGGTGCGCCAGTAGTTCTTCGTCATAAAACGCAGGTGCGAAGCAAGGAAGAACATTTCGGTACGCCACTCCTCAAGTCCTATAAGTGCGCCAAGACCAACGCGGTGAATTCCTGCCTGTGCAATCCTTTCGGGAGTGCCGAGACGCCACTTGTAGTTGCTCTTCATTCCCTTGGGATGGTAAATCTTGTAGCGGCTTTCGTTGTAGGTCTCCTGATATATGTAAACGCTGTTGCAGCCAGCCTGCTCCATACGCTTGTACTCCTCGACCTTCATCGGGAATACCTCAAGGTTTATGGCGGCAAAATGGTCGCGGCACAGCCTGATGGCGTGCTCAATGTAATCGACGCCTGCAATGCTCGGACATTCGCCTGTGAGCAACAGCACATTGTCGTAGCCCATCGACTTTATGACCTTTATTTCCTCCATAATCTCGTCATCTGTCAAGGTTTTGCGGGCAATGTCGTTGTTGTGGTTGAAACCGCAGTAAATGCAGTGGTTGCTGCACTCGTTCGACAGGTACATGGGGATATAGAGCAAAATCACCTTTCCGAAACGCTTCTGGGTAAGGTTGCGCGACATAAGCGCCATCTGCTCGAGATATTTTTCGGCAGCGGGCGAAATCAGCGCCTTGAAGTCCTCGAGCGTCAAGGTTTCCTTGCTCAACGCACGGCGCACATCAGCATCCGTCTTTGCATAAATGCTTTTTGTAACTTCCTCCCAGTTAAGGTCTTTTATCGTATCATAAAATTCCATTGTGCAAAATTTTTGTTGTGCAAAGATAAATCAAATTACGATTTACGATGTAGGATTTTTGATTGAAGATTTGAAATTGAGTCGTAGATAAATTTTCTTGTGTTCAAAGCATAAACCTATTTTACATGATGCATGCTTATTACTGCATTAATTTTCTCAATTCATCCGGGTCTGGCAATATTCCCTGATATTCTTTGGGCAATTCGGCAGATGTCCTATATCTGGCGACTCCCATAGGTTTGGTTATAAAAACATCTTATGACTATGGCAAGTATTTCTGAATGGTGCGTAAATCCAACAGAAAGGAAATCGTTCATATCATCTGGCGACAATTCGTCCGCTACTGGTGGTCGATTTTCAAAGAGGTCTCCCCAAGCCTTATAGAAAAGGCGCTTACGCTTGGTATTTGTGTCCGAAAAACTCGAAATCCTGGTAAATATCTTCAAATCAACTAAAAACTATTTCTAATGTCACTTTTAATCTTCGTATGCTTCCTTTGCTGCCATTTGTTTGTTATAAGATTGGTCGTTATTCGTCATTTTTTCAGTAAAATCTACTATGCCTCTATATTTATATTTTCCCATAGCATATTATATCAGGAGTAAATGTATGCGAAAGGATTATGTCGTGGTACTTTATTTTAAGCCTTGGTTGTGACTCAAATGGAACCCCTCTTTGGTCCAATTCGTATTCCAACGCTTCCTGATAAACACTCTCAAGGAATCATGCACCCAATGTATTATACACTTCATAGATTGCGCCAGTTATCTCGTATGATTCCTCCTTATATATAACTCCTGCCATACGATATGATGCTTCTACACAAATCGGTTAACATTTAAAGCTGCATGAATACATTTCCACTTCTATCCGCATTTTGAATATCCGCAGCTGGTACATTTCACGCAGCCATCCTGATATACCAAAGTGCCTTTCTGTCCGCAGCTTGGGCATTTCTGCGAATTGTCAACGCTGGTGCCGTTTGGAATATAACGCTTCAATGCACGGGCTACACCGGCTTTCCATGTGTTGATGTTGTCGCTCAACTGCAACGATGTTACAAGCTTCACAACCTTGTCGATTTCCATTCCGTGACGCAAAACGCCCGAAATCAGCTTTGCATAGTTCCAGTATTCCGAGTCGAAGATATGCGACAAGCCCTCGAAAGTGGTTACGTAACCATATTTGTTCTTGTACTGGAAATCGTAACGTGTTGTGCCATCCTGCAGCGGAACCTTAACGATAAAGCCGTGAGTGATGGATTTCGGAATATTCAACACATCGTCCTCTACACGACCAGTGAAAATCTCGTATGGAGAACCTTTTACAAGACCAATGAATGCAATCCAGTTTTCATTCTTATTGCTGAACCTTACAATGTCGGCATCAAGAACCTTTGGACGCTCGTGGACAGTGGCAGGCTTTTCCTCCTTGCCGTCGCCCTTCTTGGCATCTACCAGCACACCGCTACGTGAACCGTCGCGGTAAACCGTTACGCCCTTGCAGCCGCTTTTCCATGCTTCCATGTAGCATTCTGCAACCACATCGGCCGAAATGTTGTTAGGCATATTGATTGTTACCGAAATGCTGTGGTCAACCCACTTCTGGATTGCGCCCTGCATACGTACTTTATTAATATAGTCGATGTCGTTGGCTGTAGCCTTGTCGTATGGCGACTTGGCAACAATCTTCTCAATCTCGGCTTCGGGCAGATGCATAACCTCGTCAACATTGTAGCCGTTTACTTTCAGCCAATCGACGAACTTGTGGTGGTAAACAATGTATTCCTCGAACTTTTCGCCAGTGTCGGGGTCAACGTAATCGACATGCGAATCGGGGTCGTTCGGGTTAATCTTTCTGCGACGCTTGTAGTAAACCTTGAAAACAGGCTCAATTCCCGATGTTGTCTGCGTCATGATGCTGGTTGTGCCAGTCGGTGCTATGGTAAGCATTGCAATGTTGCGGCGACCATATTTCAGCATCTGTTCATATACTTCGGGGTCGGCTTCCTTAATCCTGTTGATGAACGGATTGTCCTTTTCGCGGTTGGCATCAAAAATCGGGAAAGCTCCACGTTCCTTTGCCATTTCCACCGATGCACGGTAAGCTTCAACAGCCAAAGTCTTCTGAACTTCTACAGCGAAAGCGTTTGCCTCGTCGGAACTGTAGCGCATGTTGAGGGCAGCAATCATGTCGCCCTCGGCGGTGATGCCTATGCCCATACGACGTCCACGTACAGCCTTGTCGTGAATCTTTTCCCACAGATGGCGTTCCACGTGCTTGATTTCCTCGTCTTCGGGGTCGGTGTCAATCTTGGCAAGTATCGAATCTATCTTTTCGAGTTCAAGGTCGATGATGTCGTCCATCATTCGTGCAGCAAAGTGTACATGCTCCTTGAACTTCTTGAAGTTGAACTTAGCCTTTGGCGTGAATGGATTGTCAACGTATGAATATAGGTTCAATGCCAGCAGTCGGCACGAATCGTAAGGACAAAGTGGAATTTCGCCGCAAGGATTTGTCGAAACCGTCCTGTAGCCAAGGTCGGCATAGCAGTCGGGAATAGATTCGCGGATTATGGTGTCCCAGAAAAGTATGCCCGGTTCAGCCGACGACCATGCGTTGTGGACGATTTTCTTCCAAATCTTGTCGGGGTCAACGGTCTTGACATACTTTGGATTGTCGGAATCAACTGGGTACTGCTGTACGAAGTCGCGATGTTCGATTACCGCCTTCATGAAGTCGTCGGTAATCTTCACCGAAATGTTTGCTCCTGTAACCTTTCCTGCGATGAGCTTTGCATCAATGAAGTCCTCGCTGTCGGGGTGCTTTATTGAAACGCTGAGCATCAATGCACCGCGTCTGCCGTCCTGAGCAACCTCGCGGGTGGTGTTGGAGTAGCGTTCCATGAAGGGAACAATACCAGTGGAAGTGAGAGCCGAGTTTTTCACGGGCGAACCGGCAGGACGAAGATGCGAAAGGTCGTGACCAACGCCTCCACGACGTTTCATGAGCTGCACCTGCTCCTCGTCGATACGCATAACGCCGCCGTAAGAATCGGTAAGACCTTCGTTACCAATTACAAAGCAGTTCGACAACGAAACAATCTGCCTGTTGTTGCCGATTCCCGACATAGGGCCGCCCTGCGGAACAATGTACTTGAAATTCTTGAGCAGGTCGAAGAAAACCTTCTCGTCAACAGGGTTGGCATAGTTCTTTTCAATTCGTGCAAGCTCCGATGCAATACGATGGTGCATATCGTCGGGAGTCTGTTCGTAAAGGTTGCCGTCCGAATCCTTCAAGGCGTATTTCGACAGCCATACGCGAGCGGCAAGCTGGTCTCCATCAAAATATTTTTCTGATGCTTTCTGCGCATCGTCCATTTTGTATGTCTTCTTCTCTTCCATTTCCACTTGTATTTTGGGATTGCTAAATTACAAATATTAGTCGCCGATGTTTTTTCATGTTATTAACAAGCCAATTTGCCTTTTGCACAATGAGTGATAAGTTTTTGTTTTTCAACAATCTAAAAAAGTGCAAGAACTTTTTTCGTGAAAATATCAACAAGCGCAAACACTTGATTTTTCAAGGTGTGAAGCATGTATGGCGATTTTTTTTAACAGAATGAAATTTTTATGTTACTACAAATCGTTTTCTGTTGATTATCAGAATAAACAAACGAGCAAAAATAAATTTGAAAAAAGAAATCAACAAAAAAAAGAATGTGCTTTATAGGTGAAAAGTATTCCATTTTCTACTATTGTCAAAGAAAACATCAAACCCAAAAAACCAAAACGAATTTTCAAGAACACAAAAGTGGACAGGCGGTGATGTCAAGACTTGTGCTTTTCAATGGAAGCCCTACGGGGTAGATTCATCGCTTAGTTTTTTTTATTGATATGCAACCTCTACGAGGTTTTGAAATTAAATGTGCTGGAGAAAGAAAACTTGCCAAGTCAGACAAAATTAGTCGGCATTTTTACGTCTTGCAAACCAAAAGTCGCCCGAAAAAGTGTATGTTTCGTGGAAAAACTCGCCCGAAAAAGTGTGTAGTTCACTCAAAAAGTCGCCCGAAAAAGTGTAAAATAAGCGACTAAAACTCTTATTACCAATTATCTACATTTTTCAACATAATTCAGGAATCTTTTTTATGCTTTGTATATCATTTTCCACCGAAATATATTTTGTACGAGAATGACGCCAAGAATGGGAAATAGCTTACCTGATACAATTTCAACGCTGACGAATTGCTGTCTGCACTTGGATACAAGAAATAGTCGTAAGGCGTATTATTGTAGTAATAGAAGAACGGATTCTGACGGAAATACGCATTGTAAACACTGAAACTCCATGCAGCATCGCGACCTTTCTTGGTTTTGTATTCGTAGGTAAGAGCAAGGTCAAGACGATGATAATCCTTCATTCTGCCACTGTTGCGTTCGCCATATATCAGGCATTCGTACATATAAAGTTGACCATCTTCGGTAAGTGCAGGAACATACTGCTTGCCCAATGCCGGTGTGTATGGAAGTCCAGTCTGGTATGTCCATGTTGCGCTAAGTGTGAATTTCTCGTTTATCCTGTAGTTGGCTGCAATGTTGAAATTGTGCGGACGGTCAAAGTCGTATGGAAATTCTTCACCATTGTTTATGTTGGCGTATTTACGGAACGACCGCGCGTATGTGTAGCCGACAAATCCTGTAAACCTACCAGCTTTTTTGCGTAACAGGAATTCAACTCCGTATGCCCGTCCAATTCCGCCAGTCTCGACTTTTGACTCCCAGTTGTCGTCGCCGATAAAATTGGTAAAACCATCCTTGTAAGTTGCAAGGTCGGTTGAGGACTTGTAGTAACCACCAATAGTCATTGCCAGTTTTCCTCCAAGGAAGTCGCTTTCCCATTCCGCCGAATACTGCGTTACCTTTGCAGGATTTATATTTCCGCCAGATGGAATCCAAACTTCATTGTTCATTATGCTTCCCGAAGTGAATATCAAGTGCGAATACTGCGTTGCAGTCATGTAGCTCATACCGAGCCTATGGTTGGGCGAGAAACCAAAAGTGAGCGAAGCACGCGGTTCTATTGAAAAATCGCGGTAGGTGCTAGACATTATTCCGTTTGCCCTTACGCCGAGAGCGGCACTCGAATATTTCAGGAATTGCAGCGTTGTTGATAAGTAGGCGAATGCTGCAGGACGATAGATTGTGTTTTTCTGCTCGAAATTGTATGTCGGCAAGTACGACTGGAATTCACCCTGTACACCTGCCTCCATGTTCCAGAACTTGAAAAAGTCGTGCTTAACCGATGCTTCCGCCATTGTAACATCAAGAGACGATAGGAAACGGCTTCTAACATCAGGAAGCGTATCAGCTTCTTGCTTTATCTTGTAGCCTGTCCGCAGTCTGTAGCGTGAATGCGAAATGCCAGCAGAAAGAAATGTCTTGCTACCGAGTATGCGCTTGTATTGTACCGATGCCATCACATTTCCCCACATATAACCAAGACGGAACTGCTGTGGATCAACATATTGTGTATGCCTTTTGCTTCGAAGTCCAAGATAGTCGTCGCCGATATAAAGGTTTACAGTAAGTTTGTCCTTGTCTGTCGGATTCCATGAAAATTTTCCATTGAAATCGTAGAAACCATATCCTATAAGGTAGTTCTGGTCAGCTAACGACGAGGTCAAAAACAACAACGCCCCAATCATAGTCTTTCGTGCGCACACTATGTAGCTTGAGTTTTTCAGTCCCGCAGGACCTTCCGCTGTAGCCGAAATGTCTGTCAAACCGACATGCAGCGAACCGCAATGCTTGTTCTTGTTGCCTTCCTTCTGGGTTATGTCAACAATTGACGACAATTTGCCACCGTATCTTGCAGGAAATCCGCCCTTGTATATGCGTATGTCGTTTATTATGTCGGGGTTGAATGTGGAGAAAAATCCGCCGAGATGGTTTACATAGATTATTGGCACATTGTCAAACAGATACATGTTTTCGCCAGGATTTCCACCTCTTACATTCAAGACGCTTGTACCTTCGCGCTGGGTAGTGATTCCGGGAAGAAGCGACATTCCCTTGGCAATATCGGGTTTGCCGCCCATCGATGGAAGTTCGGATATTTCCTTTATGCTCATTTCCGCGACATTGCCGCCCTGCTTTCTGCCTTGTGCAACAACTGTTACTTCTCCTAGCATCTGCTTGTCGGGAGCAAGCGAAATTCTGATCGGAAGTTTTGTTTTGGCATCTATCGTAAGCCTTTCGGTAGCATAACCTATGAACGATACTGATACTTTGGCGGGCAGCACGGTATGAAGGCAGAAATATCCCGAATTGTCGGTTACGCTCCAGCTGTGTCCTGCGCTATCCACAACATTTGCACCAATAAGCACCTCGCCAGTCTCGGCGTCGGCAACTATACCCGAAACCGAAACTTTGTTCTGGCATATTGCAGCCAAGACAAAGCACGAAAACACCAATATTGCGATTAGCTTCCTCATCGTTGCCATACATTTGGAGGATAAATTGTGTCGGTGTACTCGGTATATGCCGCAAATACTCCTAAACCGTTTTCAACATTCGAGTAAACGTTGAACATCACTGGATTGTCAACTATGCCTTCGGAGTAGCGGCCTTCGTAATATAGGTAGTGCATTCGAGTGAACTTGTAGTAGTTCTCGTCAACTGCGCGGAACCTCACAAGTATAGGACGAATCACCAACTTGCCATTGATCCACGCTCGTGATAGAGGTAGGAATTTTAGATTTACCGAGAATTGCTCTCCTACTGCCAGTTCGTTTGAAAACAACGGCAAGGGCAAACCTTCATTCTTGATAATCGGGTCGGTTATGTCCATAAGAGTTGTCGCACCATAATAATCAGGTCCTTCTACAGTATAAATCTTTATCTCATAATATTTCTGCGCATCTTCTTGGTTTTTAATAGTAGTAACTATACCTTGCAGCACTTCTCCATAATCATCAACTCCCGCACTTTCAATATATTCGAAACGGAGAGGAATTTCTTTCTGAGGCACTATGCAATGACATCTGGCTGTATCGCCATTATACGCAACCACGCATTCAAGGCTGTCGTTCTCGTTGCCTACAACAGTAGAAACATAATAGCCGTCGCCAGCGTAGCTTAAAGTTTCGGCAAGGCAACCGTTAACGTACAAAAGGACTTCTGCATTATCCACAAACTGAAGTATTGAGTCGTTGACATTTCCCGTGAGCGAAACATTTACCAACAGCGGTTCGCCAGCCTTTACAATGGAATTAACAGTTATCTTCTGCGGATAGTCGGGGAACTTGTCGGTCACGACCTTGCGACAGGAAGAAAGAACTACAGCAAGTATGGCAATAATAAATATGTATGGTACAAAGTTCTTCATTTTGTCAAGAATCTAAAACATAAGCCGATATTTATTCCATTCAGATAATTACTTCTTTTAGGTTTGCCCGTAAGCATAAAACCCCATCTGTATTCAAGATTAATTCCTATGAGCTTTGCAAAATAGAACGATGCTCCCAATCCGATGTCGTCGCAAAGGTAATAAAACACTCCTGATGCCTTAAAATTAATAAGGTTTACGTAAAAAACATCCGTTATATATACGCAAACGCGGAAAAACCTATTGTCAGGCTTTATGAAAAACGGCAATATGTGAAAATTGTTCTTAATTCCTACTAAATGAGAGCCTCTACCTGATGACTCGCTTAGGCTATAGTACAATCCTGGTTCCCAGAATTTGGTCACACCATAGCACGCAGACAGCGAAAAAGCATCTCTTCTTACCCTTTGGACTTCGTCGTTCATTAAATCTCGTTTCTGCAATGTATAAGAAACATCAAAATAAAGCCTGTCCTTAATATAGGCTGACTTCTGTGCAAAAACCACGCTGGTAACTGCAAGAAAATATAGTAAGAACAAATGCTTCATTCCCTCTTGTTTTTATATTACAGCGCAAAGATATGTATAATATTGCACAAAAAAAATATTTTGTAAGATATATTTTGTAGATGGGTCGCGAGTTTACTTATCTGCTATTTTTACTATTGAAGTCATCGCCCATTTCCCAAGTAAAACGAACATCTTGCTTGCCAAAACTCGCCCGAAAAAGTGTTGTGAAGGCTGAAAGGCTAACAGGCTTGAAGGCTGAAAGGCTAGCAGACAGACGGCTCGACAGGTTTTTAGTTCAACTTTCAAAACGGCGAAGCCATAGAAACGGCGAAGCCCTCAACGAAGTTAAACTTGAAACTTAGAAACGTGCGTAGCACATCATAGAGAATAGCCTTAGAAGTTTACATTCAACCGCCAAGTCATAACATAATACTTGTCGTCGATGATTTTGCGAGGCGAGAACTTGTAGAAGAAATCCAACGAAATGCGCTTGCGGAACATGTTTACCGAAATACCTGGAGCGGCATAACCTGCGAAATAGTCGGACTTTTTGATTCCTGCATTTGCGACAGCGGTTTCTTCCTTTACATGTCCATAATAAACAGACACTTCAATGAACGGATGGAAGTATTTCAGATAGGGATATTTTACGCGGCACAGCAGTCCGTAACGGGTATCAAGTGTAGTCCTTGAAACATTGGCATTTAGTTTTCCGTTGTCGTAGAATCCCGAGAACTCCGCACCTACCGACAGGTAATTGAATATTCCGTAGGTGTATCGTCCAGCGAATACCAATGGCTTGTAGTATTTTATGTCGCCAAGGTAGGGATTTATCTGGAAACCAATAGAATGTCGGTGGAAAATTCCCTGAAATTCCTTCTGTGACTTCAAATATGGTCTTCCGCGTTCAATCAGACTTACCTTGTTGAAGTTGACGCTGTACGACAGTGCCGGCATGAACGGGAACAACGAGAACTGCCTCATTTCATAGCGCCATAAGAAGTAAACGTATGGATTTCGTCTGCCGTATGCGTTGATTATGCTTAACGTCAAGGTTCTTTCGCCCCAGTGCAACGACTTCATGAAATTGAACCCGATGTCAAGACGGTGATATGGTTTCATGCGGTATTCGTTTACACCGCCGTAGATGTACGAGTAATTACCGTCGATGTCGTAGAAAATGCCTGTCGGAATTGAAATTGGTGCGCCGGTTGCGAATACCCAGTTTGCCGAAAGCGAAAACTTGTCGCTTGTAGCCCAGTTGAGCGAGATGCTGAACGAATGTGCGCGGTCGTTGTCGGCAAAGAAATATTTGTTGTCGTTTACACCATCGAACTGCCGCATTGTCTGTGCCAGCGAGTAGCCGACAAATCCAGTGAGACTTCCGCGTGTCTTTGTCAGCAATAGTTCTATGCCCTTTGCCTTGCCGTTGCCACCCATCAGCACAACGTCCATGTCGGATATGTTTTCGGCCATTCCTTCCACGCTTATTGTGCGCGACATCATTGCAAGGTCTGTCATTTTCTTGTAGTAGGCATCAACCGAAAGTTCCAACATTCCATCAAGGAAACTGCGTTCTATGCCGACATCAAACTGTTGCGACATAGCCGGCTTGATTCTGCCTGTAGATATAATCCACCTGTCCTGCGGAATGCCGATAATGTAAGCCGTTACGCACTGAAGGTTCTGATGTACATGCGAATATGCGGCCTTTACGGTGAATGCCTTGGGAATATGGAACATTAGCAAAGCGCGTGGTTCGGGCTGCCAATATGATTTCTTGCCGCCGATGTCGTAGTAATGCGTGAAGCGGAATCCAATATTTGAAGAAACATACTTGCCAAAGTGCATTTCACCGAGGACGTAGGCGGAAATTTCATTGGAATAGATGTTTTTTGCCCTGTTATGCTGTTCGCTTATGACAGAATCGTTTACAAAGCATATAAGTTTGTTGCGGTAGGGAAAAGAAGTGTAAAGCGATTCGGAAATACCTGCCCTAAGAACCGAATTTCCCCACATTTTCCAGTTTACATCGGCAGCAAGGCGCACATCCATTATGTTTACCGCATTCTTGAAGAGCATTGAAAATATGGAATCGCGGTTGTAGAACTCGTTGTACTTTGCCATGCTTGTGCTATGGAAGTCGGTGAGACTTAGGTTTATGCGGCTGCTTGTACGGTCATCAAACTTGTGGTCCCATTTCAGCGATGCCATCTTGTTGCCCCACGACTGCCGCATTCTTGCCACATCGCGGTTGCCGTAGAGGTCGTTGCCAATCTTGTAGATGTCGTCGCCAACGTAAGTGCCGAAACTCAAGATGTTCTTGTCGTTGAACTTGTGGTTTATCTTGAAGTTGAAATCCCAGAAGGTATATGCAAGCTTTTGGTCGTCAAGTACAAGCGACGAAGCAGGATACATTATAAGGTCGTACATGAAGCGGCGGATTGAGAACAACATCGAGGTTTTCTTGTTTTTCAACGGACCGCCGAGGCTAAGCTTGCAGTTGAGCAGACCGATAGTGAGGTTTCCGCGCGTCATGTCCTCCACGTTGCGCGTTTCCACCTCCATCACCGACGACAGGCGACCGCCATAATTGGCAGGAAAACCACCCTTTATAAGGTCGGCGCGCTCAATGATGTCGGCATCGAAGGTAGAGAGCAATCCGCCAATATGGTTTACAGAGAACAGCGGTGTTCCATCGAGAACATATAGGTTCTGACCAAAATCGCCGCCACGCACACTCAATCCAGCACGGTTTTCGCTTGTCGCGTCAACGCCGGGCATAAGCTGGAAGGCACGCATTATGTCCGATTCACCGCCAATGGTAGGAATAAGTTTTACCTGCTCGCCAGCTAGACGCATAGTTGCAACTTCGAGACGCTTTTCTATCGGTGCCCTTTCGGTTACGGTAACTTCCGAAAGCGTATGCCCCTGCTTCATTATTATGTCGAAATGCGTGTTCTTGGTAAGTTTCAGGGCGAACATTGTTTCGGTGTAGGAAATGTGCGAAACGTTTATCAGTACACTGTCGCCATATTTGAAATGCATTTCGTAGTAGCCGTATTCGTTTGACGATGTGCCCTTGCCCGAATATTCGTCGCGGAGGTTGGCATCGGCAATACGGTCGCGCGAACCTTCGCAGACCACATATCCCGACAGCTTTACTTCCTGCGCAAAAGCCGAACTGCAAAGCAGAAGCAAAATTGCGAATAGCAAAACAATATTTCCAACACTCCTTGTCATCTTCCAATTGTATCGTTCATCATGGAATAGCCAGCAAAAATGCCGTATCCGTTTTCGACGTTAGAATAAATATCGGCAGGAATAACATTAAGTATGTCCTGTGTTCCGACAAAACCGTCGCCTTCGTAGTCCTGCATTGCCTTGGTTCGCAGATATTCGTAGTAACTTTGCGAAAGCGAGGTTATTACTAAGTCCGTATTTTTATGTATGTAGCCGCAGTATGCTTCCAAGTTGTAGCTTCCGCCGCTGAAATATTCGTCGCTTATAAGCAGGAATGCACCTGTAAACAGAAGACTTCCGCTTTGCATAAGGATGCTGTCTGTATTCTTTGTCTTGCTGAACCAAACAGTGTAGTAGCCGTGATAGCTTTCCTCGTCGCGATTCACACCCATGGAAATCTTGTAGTAGTTGCGGGCAGGGTCGTTGTCGGTGATTTTCAAGTAGAGTTTGGAAATTGGTTCCCCTTCGTCGTCCACCGACACATTGTTGCGATAGCGAATGTCGCTTATTCCGGGCAATGCAGGCAAATAGGTGCTAGCGGAACAATCGCCGTATTTTGCACTCGAAGCCTCTATCTTGTACTGCGAACCGACTTTGGGCGTCTTTTCAGAAATATAAATACCATCCTCGAAAGAAAGCGTGTCAAGCACTTGCCCGTCCTCGAATACGATTACGAGCGCATCGTCGATATAGGTTGGCTCCGTGAGAGATATTGGGATTCCCAAACTATCATGGTTGTAAGAACTTGGCGCAATGGGCATAGTGAGCGTCAAGGTAACGCTTATAGGCTCGTCGGGGGTGATTAGCGAGTTCATCACTATAGCCTGCTTGTAGTTATTGGGAAAGTCGTAGTTGACCTTACTCTGACAGGCGGCAAGCAAACAAAGCGCAACAACCAATATTGAAATCCTTACTTTCATTTGCTGTTGAAGTTATAACCGATTTTCCATGTTAAAACGAACATTTTGCTATTTACATTGTTTCTAAACGGTGAAAATTTTACGCCAAGGTCAATGTTAATGCGGTTCTGCAATATCATGAACGACATGCCAGGTGCTATATAAGCATCGAAGTGATGCAAAAAGCCAGACTGAAGCCATTGTATCTCCTCGTCTGTCGGCACATAATTTTCAGTCCAAATATACTTGAAATATACAGAATTATATGACATTCCCACATCGGCGTAAGGCTTAAAGACCTGCCATTTGTTTACAATGAAACGAGCATATCCGCCAACTTTAAAACTTGTTACATGCAATATTTTCTTATAAAAAAAACGTTTCTGACTAAAAAACATCAATTCCGGTCCTACCATTATGTTCTTATGCACACGGTATCCATAGCGTAGGTTTGCATAATAGTTTTGGGGCAATCCATCTTCGAAACTAACATGAGTAAAATAGTCATAAATATCTATGTACTCATCAAATGCCCTGTTAAACTGAAACATGATGCTGTGCTTGTATGGCGGCATGGAATCACAGAAATAGCAAGGTTGCTCGGATTGAGCCATCGCCGGCATGGCAAGAACCAAAGGAATCAATATGGCTGGCAACCTGTTCATTTCTTCTTATTTTGGGAATTGAAGTTATACCCGATTTTCCAAGTAAAAACAACCTTTTTTGAAAAGATATTATGCCAATTTGTGGGCGAATATTTTACACCTATGTCAATACTGAAATGGTTTTTCCATATCATAAACGAAAATCCAGGAGCGATATAAAAATAAAACCTATGGTATTTATTATCGTAAAGCAAATCTGTTCGCTGCGGATTTTTAGGAGTAGAGATACTATGCATGCAGTAATAGCCCAGACCGATGTCGGCGTATGGTTTGAACACTTGCAGCCAGTTGCCATGTAGTCTGGAGAATGCACCTGCACTTGTACGGCTCACATCAAGTTTAAATATTTCCTCCGTCATATTTTGATTTTCGTCATATTCCTGAAGTCTCATCGTATGCTTGTCGGTTGCATAAATAAATTCAGGACCTACACTCATATATGGAAGCACTCTATAAGCATACCGTATATTAAAGATGAAAGCAGGAACATCGTTTTCTTCATTGTATAAGCCACTTGTCTTTTCCCGAATATATGTTGCAATATCCCTAGGATCCTCAAAACCACGGTTAACTTGTATCATTATACTATGCTTATAAGGAGTAAGCGTGTCGCAGAAACGGCATGGCTGCTGGGATTGAGCCATCGCCGACATGGCAAGAACCAAAGGAATCAATATGGCGAGCAATCTGTTCATTTCTTCTTATTTCGGGAATTGAAATTATACCCTATTTTCCACCCGAAAGTAACCCTTCGCAAGTCGGCAAAACTCAATGTAGAAGCCTTGCACATAAGGTCGATGTTGAAATGGTTTTGCCAGAAACGGAACGAAACTCCCGCGGCGGCGTACCACTGGAATTTGTTTTGCACATACATTTGCCTCATGGAAAAATCAACCTCCTCCTGAGTAGGTCTGTGAGCAGAATAAACTCTCCTGTATCCGATTACAATGTCGGCAAATGGTCGGCACCACTGGGGTTTGTTGTAGATAAACCTCACCATTGCTCCGAGGTCGTGCGACCAATACCCAAAACTAAACTTTGTTTTATCTTTTTGCGAAATGCCGTCATAATACTCATAGGACGAGTAAGACGCTTCGCCGCCCATAAGGATATTGGGATGTACCGCGTAAGTATATCGGAAGGCACCATGCCATATCACATAGTTGGTTTCGAATGTCTGATTTGAAATCATCAGATCCAAACATTTTCCTGCCGGGTTCAGTTGTGCCGAAATATTGTGACGATACTCTATCTGCTGCTTCGAGCGCGACTTTGTGGTATCGTTCTGCGCAAACACACAACAGCTTAACAGCAACATATACAACACAATCAATCGTTTCATGCTAAACATGCTTTTATATGCAAAACGCAAAGGTAAGTATAATATTGCACAAAAAAATATTTTAAAGCGTTATTTTGAAACGAACACATTTTTCACCTTCCAGCGTATCTGTTATTTCTTTGCATTGAAGTTATAACCGATTTTCCAAGTGAAAACAACTTTTTTTGAAAAAATATTGCTCCAAAAAACTGGAGAATATTTTGCACCCAAGTCAATATTGAAGTGGTTTTTCCATATCATGAACGACATTCCTGCACCAACATAAAAGTCGAACTTATGAACCTTTTTATCCCTGAAAAGATCCGTACGCTCTTGATTCTGGGGATTCAATGTGTTGCGAAGATAAAAATAACCCAACCCTAAGTCAGCGTAAGGTTTGAACACTTTAAGCCAGTTGCCATGAAGACGGGCATACGCTCCGGACTTTGCGCGGATGATTTTGTCATCAATCATTACTTGTCCGCCGTCAGGCCCAGTATATAGGAGTGGTTTATATTCATTTTCGTATATGAATTCAGGCCCGATACTCAAAAATGGCAACACCCTATATCCATAGCGTATATTTGAGAAAAAAGCTTGTGCATATTTTTCTTTGTCGTATGTACCATTTGACTTCTCCAACAAATAATCCACCCAAATCGATGCATGGGAGAAAGCTCTGTTTACCTGTATCTCAATGCTGTGCTTGTATGGTGGTGTGGTATCGCAGAAACGGCATGGATGCTGGGACTGAGCCATCGCCGACATGGCAAGAACCAAAGAAATCAATATGGCTAACAATCTGTTCATTTCTTCTTGTTTTGGGAATTGAAGTTATAACCGATTTTCCACCCGAAAGTAACCCTTCGCAAGTCGGCAAAACTCAATGTAGAAGCCTTGCACATAAGGTCGATGTTGAAATGGTTTTCCCAGAAGCGGAACGACACACCCACGGCAGCATACCACTGGAACCTATTGTATGTATATAGATAACTGTTCCTCTCTGGGCTGTAATCCTTGCCAAAAGCGTATGACCTGCGGTAGCCTATTACTATGTCGGCAAAAGGTCGGCACCACTGCGGCTTGTTGTATATGAACCTCGCCAATGCTCCTAAATCGTGCGACCAATAGCCAATTTCCAGCTTGGTCTTGTCCTTTTGCGAATCGGCGTTGTAATATTCGAACGACGTATATGATGCTTCGCCGCCCACTAGAATATTGGGATGCACAGTATAGATATATCTTATTGCGCCATGCCAGTTCACGTAATTGCTTTCGGTTGTCTGATTTGAAATCATCAAATCTAAGTAATCGCCAGCAGGATTTACCTGCGCCGATATGTTGTGCCGGTACTCAATCTGCTGCTTGGGGCGCAACTTTATGCTGTCGTTCTGCGCAAACACACAACAGCTTAACAGCAACATATACAACACTACAAATCGTTTCATGCTAAACATGCTTTTATATGCAAAACGCAAAGATAAGTATAATATTGCACAAAATTTTACAATATGCAATTTGCAACATGAACAGCATCTTTTTATCTGCTATTTTTTGCTATTGAGATTGCTGCCGATTTGCCAAGCAAAAGAACATCTTGCCTACCAAAACTTGTCCGAAAAAGTATAGAAGCATCAAATCAACCAATCCAAATAATTTTCGGGAGTAATTACTACCGTTTCCTTTATGTCGTATGCTTCAAGGAACTGTTTTGGAAATGTTGCTTTTCCTTTTTTGGGATTCCACTTCATTTCGAACGCCGTCATTGTGCCGTCGCATTCTTCAATATAATCAATCTCCTGCTGTTCGTTTGTGCGCCAGAAATAAACATTTGCATATTTACCATTATAATGATTGTACTTTTTGCGTTCAGAAATAAAGAAATTCTCCCATAAAGCACCCATATCGTTGCGCTTGTCGGCTGGCGCGAACTGCTGAATTACAGCATTGCGTATTCCATTGTCGTAAAAATATATTTTCTTCGACTTCTTCAATTCGTTTCGCAAATTACGACTAAGACCATTCAGACGGAACACGATATAGCATTTCTCCAGCAAGTCGATATATTTTTCCACAGTCTTGTTATCTGAGCCTATCGTTTGCGCAATCTCATTGTACGACACTTCGCTGCCAACTTGAAGCGCCAGTGCAACGAGCAATTTCTCCAACAATACAGGTTTTCGTACACTTTCCAACGAAAGCAAATCTTGATACATATAACTTCCAGATAGATTCATCAATAATGTTCTGATGTTTTTTTCGCTAGCAACTACATCTGGATAAGATCCGTATATTAGACGCGATTCCAAAGTCTGCTTGACGCGTATCAGCCCACTGTCATCATATAGTTCTTGTGTGGATATCGGGTAAAGGTTGTATTCGAACTTTCTACCAGTCAGAGGTTCGTTTAGTTGCCCCTGAAGCAAAAATGACGATGAACCCGTGACAAGTAGCTGTATATCGTTGAAATGGTCGATTATAATTTTTAACGTTATGCCAATGCCTTTTATTCGCTGAGCCTCGTCAACCATAACAATACGCTTGCCTGCAAGAAGTTGGTTCAATGTTGCAATGTTTGCATTATCAAGCAATGCACGTTGCTCCGAATCGTCGCAATCAATTATAAGGATATCTTCTTTACTAATGGATTTGTCTAAACGGGCGATTATTTGTTTAAATAATGTTGACTTGCCAACTTGGCGCGCTCCTATCACGACAATTGCCTTGCCACAAAACAGCAAGTCGGTAATCACCTTTTCAAGACGCCTTTTAATAAGTGCCATTACAATGTTCTTTTTAATTCGGCACAAAGGTAGTAAAATTAATTTGTATTCCTAAATTTTATACCTATTTTTAGGATTATAATCCCAAAAATTAGTACAATTTTTAGATTTAAGATTACATGTGTCTAATAATCATCAAACGAAGCTAAACCCTGAACCTTTAAATCTTTGAATACTTAAATCCTCCCAAATTCCACCATCTTTTCCGCCACCAACCTTGCTGCAAACGCCACATATTCAACACATGGACGCTTCTTGTAGAATTCGGCATTGCGGGTTGAAGGTTCGGGGCAGGGACAATTTTCGTCGGGCAACCCGAGCAAGCGCCGGCAAATGATGTCACCATTTTCGGCTCGGAACTTCTCGGCAAACTCCTGCACAAGAGCATAGTTGGCTGTACGTGCCGCCTTGTCCGACGGGTCGTCGGCTGGAGCAATGAAACCTGCGCACATCGCCATTCCGCACACCGCACCGCACACCTCGCGCATACGGCCTATGCCTCCGCCAAACGATGCCGAAATCTTGGCAGCTATTGTTTTGTCAACACCAAAATCCTCGGCAAATGCCATAAATACCGACTGCGAGCAATTGTATCCGCCCTTGAAATACTGCACCGCCAGTGCAACCTTTTCTTCTACGTAGTTTTCCATGACAAAAATTTATGTACATTAATTTTCGAAACAAACCTTCTACGAAGATCTTAAAATCTCCTCTACCTCCTTATATTTTTCCACCAACATATCAAGGTTCTTAGTTTCTACAAAAGAACCACCATTTTTTATCAAATCCACCATCAGCTTCTCATTTTCATCAAGCTTTGATTTGCCTTTCTCGGCTTTACGCAGAATAGACCGTGACAATATGTGGAACATTATTTTGTAGAAACCTCTGAGTTTTTCACGATGCATTCCTCCCTGCAAATAATAGAATGGCTCATCTATTTGATTTTGCAATGCCACGTCGAAAGCATATTTTTCGCTCTGCGGCGTCATCCCTACCCCTGCAATTATGACAGGATTGTATTTCAGTCGAGCCAACCTAAGACCGTTTACCTTGCCTGCACATATCCACCCAAGAAATATGACAGGCACTCGATCACTGGAAATCATTGAATTGTCAATGGTTGGAATGGCAGGCACATTGATAATCTCCGACAAAAGTTCGGCATACTGCTTTGTGAAGCCGGTATTCGATTCGTAAACTATTGCCTTTATTTCTGCCATTTTGTTTCGATATAGTGTTGCTTGATTCCAAAGAAAGATTTAAGCGCGTCGAGCTGTGAAAGTATCTTGTGCCTTTGTTCTTCCGAAACGGTTGATTTTGTTGCGATTATCATTACGTTCTTATGTGTGTGCGCATCCGAGATAAATTCCACAACCTTGGTTTTGTACCCATGATATTGCAGAAAAAGCACCCTGATGCTGTCGGTAACGAGTTCTGCCTGGCGTTCCATAAAAATTCCGTGACGCAGTATCGGCGACAGTATCTCGTTTGGTGTCCCGCTTTCCATTTCGTTGCGTATCTGATGCTGGCAGCATGGTGCGACAACAATTACTTGCGCTCCCGCGTAAACGCCTTTTGCAAGTGCATCGTCGGTAGCAGTATTGCAAGCGTGGAGTGCTATGAGCATATCGAGCTTTTCAGCACTGTAGCTGTCGATTGCGCTTTCGGCAAAATGCAGTCCGCCAAAGCCCGATTCCTTTGCAAACTTGTTGCAAAGCTCCACCATATCGTGGCGAATCTCAACACCAAGGACATCGGCCTTGCACTTGAGCGTGTTTGCAAGGTAGTCGTAGAGGGCAAAAGTAAGGTAGCCCTTGCCACTACCCATGTCGGCAACGGTTATTGTGCGATCGGTGGGAAGCGTATCTATATGACTGCTAAGAATTTCTATGTAGTGCGTTATCTGCTTGAACTTGTCCTGCGACTTTGGATTCACATTGCCGGTGGCATCGGTAATTCCGAGCAGATGAAGATATTTTTTGCCGTCAGATGTCTCCAGCTTGCGGTTCTTGCTGCGGTCATGGCTAAGTGAAGGCAGTTCGGTAACGCTGGCTTCCTGTTGCTTCATCTTGAAGTGGTTGCCGTTGTGTTGCAATACAAAGTCGCCAGCAATGGTGAACAATGTTGCAAATCTGTATTCATCACCGATATGTTTACGCAAATTGTCTAATGCTTCATCAATAGAATAATTTTTCACTATGTCGCGCTTCTGATAGCGGTAAGTGAAACTGAGCTTGCGTTCTCCCTTTATTTCCACCTGCTTGACATAAATGTTGCGCACATCAATGTCCTTGCGCATTGGCGACGACAAGGTAATCTTGACGAATGTGTTTGCACCAAGGCTTTGGATAATCTGGCTGATAAAATCTTCCATGAGTCGTTTCCTTAATCTGTTGCTTTGCAATACGGAATGCTGAAGAAGATTTCGGATAGCCTCCATTCGACAGGCTCAGGGGGCAACATCCGAAATGACTTTTTAAATTAATGCTTCGAGCTACCGATGTTTACAAGCTTCTTCATTCCGTCGGTAATCTTTTCGATGATTGCATTAGGATTAACTGAGCCCTGCTGTTGCTGGTCCTCCTGATGCATATAAATTTCATCTATTACCGAAGCATATTTCTTCTTTATCACATTACGCTTGAGCTTGAGAGTCGGTGAAAGTTCACCGGTTTCCTGCGACCATTCCTCGCAAACAAGACGGAAACGCTTGATGCACTCGTACTCGCTCAATGTTTTATTCAGGTTGTCGATTTCGCCCTGATATTTCTTGATAACCTCAGGGTCGTTTATAAGTGCGAAATTGTCGCGATAGTGAATCTTGTGTTTAGAAGCATAGAAGTGCAGGTAGTTGAAGTCGGGCGAAATGAGTGCGCTGGCAAACTTTTCGTTTTCGCCGATAATCATTACCTGTTCCACGAAGTTTGAATTCTTAAGTTTGTTCTCAATAACTTGCGGTGCAATATACTTTCCGTTCGACATCTTGAATATTTCCTTCTTGCGATCGGTAATCTTTAGGAATTTGCCATCTACAAGTTCACCAATGTCGCCAGTATGGAACCAACCATCTTCGTCGATTACCTGACGTGTTGCCTCCTCGTTGTTGTAATAGCCCTTCATGATGTTGGGACCCTTGACAAGGATTTCGCCGTCATCATCAATTTTAACAGTTACACCATCGAGAATAGGACCTACCGTTCCAAGCATTGACTTATCCCATGCCGGCCAGTTTACTGCAATCACAGGCGATGTTTCGGTTAGACCATAGCCTTCACATATCTTTAGTCCAGCTGCTGCAAATAGTTTTGAAATGTGCAGACTAAGCGATGAACCACCAGCTACGATTACAATTATGTTTCCACCAAATGCTTCCTGCCACTTCTTGAATACAAGCTTTCGTGCAATATTAAGTCGCAACTTGTAGAATGCAGAATTGTTGTTGCGAACATCGAACTTGCTGCCTACCTTTAGCGCCCAGTTGAAGATGTGCTTTTTCAGAGGTGTAAAATCTTTTCCCATTGCCACAATCTTGTCGTAGAACTTTTCGGCTACACGCGGTACCATGTTGAAAATGTGAGGTTTTACATCCTGCACATCGCGCATGATTGTGCCGAGACTTTCTGCATAGTAAATCGAAATGCCCTTTATCTGGAATGCGTAGTTCATCATTCTCTCGTAGATGTGGCAAAGTGGCAGAAAACTTACTGCGCGTTGCTTGTATTCGGCAGGTATAATCGGACGTACTCCGTACGAGTTTGAAAGAATATTCTTGTGCGAAAGCATTACGCCCTTTGGATTTCCCGTAGTTCCCGATGTGTAAACGAGTGAGAATACATCATCCTCGCTGATTTCTTTTTTCCTTTCAACTATGAGTTTTTTTAGTTCTGCTTCCCTGCTTCGGCTGTCAATCATCAAGGTTGTCCAGTTGTCGGCATCGGGAACATTGGTGAAAGTAAAAATCCGCGGTTTTACTTCAAGGTTTTCGACAACTTGTTTAACCTTTGCATAAAGCTTTGCATTCGATACGAAAACCATCTTTGCTTCGCAGTCGCGCATGATGAACTCAAGCTCTGTATTATTAAGTGTCGGATATACAGGCACATGCACCAAGCCCGCCATTGCGATAGCCATATCAAGGATGTTCCAGTGTGGCAGATTCTGCGAAATACTTATGATTTTGTCGCCCTTCTGCATTCCTGCATCGATGAGCGAACATGCACACATATATGAATACCTTCTGTAGTCGGCTGGTGTGTATTTTATCCATTCTCCCTTGTCCTTGTGTGCAAATGCAACATCAAGGTCAGAATGTTCATTTTTATATATGTCAAGGATGTCGAAAACCCTTGTTGCTTTTGTCTCTTCTACTTTTTCCATGAATTATTTGTTTTTGTGAATGGGCAGCTTCCGCACTTTATCGGGTGCTTTATTATGGAAGACAGCCAGTATCTGTATCCTATTGTAATATTAAATGTCTTTTTCTGGTAACCGTATGTAAAGTTAAACAGAAGATCATTCTTGTCGTTTAAAAAAATGGCATATTCCAGATCGGCAAGGAATCCAACGGAGTACTCCCAGCTGCCGTTCTGCTTCCATCCTCTCACATATTCGTAGTTTGGCACAGTACCCCAACATTCGTGTCCGTACAACATCAGTCCTGCACCAAAACTAAGCGAATTGCGATAAATTTGAAACATCCTGACTTTAAGTCCTGCCTGCAGGAAAAGCCCCGGCTTCGATATTGCATCGCTAAGACCCCCAAAATTGGCCCTGAAACACAATATGTCGCTCACGAGATAAGTTTCTACACCTAAAATTACACATGGCTCAAGAACGAATATTGAGTTCGCGTCTATCTTGTTTTCGTAAAGACTTTTATTGGGTTCGTTGAAGAAATGCATCCCAACAGGCGAAATTTTTAGTTGCAAAGTAGTTTGTCCCGAAAGTTTGTTCGGGATAAGCACAGTTACTAAAACCGTGACGATCAATGCAGTACAAAATAAACTTCGTTTCGTCATATACGGCAAAATATAATACAAATAACGTACAAGTTTAACATTTATTTTCCCGTCATAAAAATTATTTGTTCATTATTCGTTGTTAATATGTTGAATCGCGCCATGGCGCGATTGTACAAGATGGTTAGCTTCGCTGTTTCAGTTTCTGGTTTCAATGCTTTCAGCGTTTTTGTTGAGACGCGCCATGGCACGTCTTTACAAGGCCTAGTCGTTTCCAAACACTTCGTTCAACACTTTAAGCGACTTTATTTCCGACAGATTCTCGGTGTGGATCTTGTAGTATTCAAGCATCTGACGGATAATTTCTTTTCGGTAGACGTATGGGATTTTCATATTGCCAGTTTCGTACGATGAACTTAAGATTGTAGAGAAGGCGAGGCTTAACTGCTTGTCAAACGACTCCTCCTCGGATGTGAAAAACGGCAGGAACATTCCTTCGCGCGAATTAAAATACGGTGTTTCGGTGCAATAGTTGTTTGTTATCTCAAAGCCTAGGTGCCGAGCAAAATCCTTCAAAAAAATTATGTGCAGGTTTACAATGTTGCTGTCCGAAACTTCTATAGCCTCGATTGTATTTCTGAAAAATTGATATAGCGCTGGGTTTTGTTCTTCCTCCTTAACCATTTTCATTATCACTTCGGCTATAAACTGAGAAATACAAATCCTGACCACATCGCTGTCGATGGCAGTTGGGCTTTTGACAAGTTCGCAAAACGAAATTCCCTGCACCGAGCGAGTGTCCTTTATACGGAATTCGGTGCGAACAATATTCAAAGGTGAAAAAATATTTGCTTTCTGTCCCGATTTGCGTGACGATGTACGCACTAAAACCGAAACTTTTCCGCATGCTTCGCTGAACATATTTACAATAAACGAGTTGTCGGTGTATTTGATGCGGTTTAGTACTATGGCTTCGGTTTTTATAAGCATGTATCTGTGGGGAAAGAGGTACTAAGTTCTAGTGTTGTGAATATTTAAGACTGTTTGAAATAGCTTGGCGCGCTTGTATGCTTGAAAATTCATCATTTTAGTTCAAAAATACAATCTTCGTAGTTGATTTTTGCTTGCTTACTTCTGTAGCAGAAAATACTACATACACGCCAGATGCTACCCTGTTTCCATTCAAATTGTTACCATCCCACACAACCTGACCACCAGTTGATTTTGCCTCGTATACAATATTACCGGCAATGTCAGTAATTTTTACGGTTGAGCCGGCCACCAAACCTTTTATTGTAATTGGACCGTCGTAATCGGATCTCACTGGATTCGGGAACGCATAAATCTTGTCGAAATTCTCAAAACCTTCAGTTGCTACTCCACGATACGACACCATACCGTTCTGCGTTGCAAAAAAGACATCGCCAGTCTCGGGCACCACTTTTATCGACAAGATATTGTCGCTTGGAATAGGACTATTTTCGGTATTGAAATTATGTATTGTTTCAACACCGTCGGCACTTGTATAGTATGCTCCGCCATTTTGAGTTCCAAACCATTTGCAATTGGCTCCATCGACACATATAGAGGTAACAACATCGGCAGAAAGAAGCAAATCGGCATTATTTGTACCATCGTTACGCGGAACCTTTATCTGACGTCCCCTAACTTGAGAGGAATCAAACACCTTATCAGGATTGTAGTAAACAACTACTCCCTTTGCTGTACCAACCCATATATAGCCGTTCTTGTCCTCGGCCAGCGAGTAAACATCGTTACTTACCGTCTCACCGTCTTCGTTAAGAACATTTATACGCTTGTATCTGTCGTCGGAAGTAAGCTCGGGAGTCCCGTTGTCGTCGAAAACCAGCAAGCCGCCCGACTGTCCTATTGCAATCCACTTGTAACCATTACTTGCTGCAACAACCTGCTTTATGTTTTTTACCATGTCGGGAATTGAAAAGCCAGTCCACTGCCCATCCGGAGTCATAACATGCAAACATTTTGCAGAAAGCGAATTGGTAACCCACAAGTTGCCATCCTTATCGAAATCTGCACTGCCAACCCTTATCCAGTCGATGCCGTCTATTTCCATTAGCGTACTGTTCGTTGTGTTATAACTTTTATAGAACTTGTTGTCTCTAAACTCATGAAGACCTTTAACCCAAGAACTTACAAAGAAATGACTGGCATCATTGGGATCTATTGCGACATCAACCAAATCGGTTATCCCCGACAGTTCGGGCAATTCGTCAGCGGTCTGGTTTATCCATTTATAATCGCGATACTGATACAAAGAAGGTGGTGTCCACGTAGGGGTGAACGATGATTTATAACCGCCATTTACAGCTATTACTTTCGACTTGGCGGAAGCAATATTGAACACTTTGTTGCTCAATGGCTCATTAACCTCGATAAAATGTCCCGAATCGTCCTTTATCCAACATAGGCCGCGCTGAGCATCTGCAATCCAAAAGCGGCCATCCTTCAGCACCGTACTGTTGGCAAACAGGCTAAACCATCCGTATCCAGTCTTATAATACCATATCTCGTTGGTCTGCTCAAAATTTGAATTGTAGGTATACAATGAATAACCTGTAGAGCACACCAAAGTATCGTTGTTCCCCGACATCACTTTGGTGCAATGCAAATCGTTCATCACATGCCTCCAACCGCTTCCGTCGTATAACATCAGCGTATCGCTGTTGTCCAAGGGACTTTTATAGTTGGCAATAAGATTACCATTAAACCACTTCAAAGCATTATAATTGGAGCCCTTCATCCACAACAATTCCGGCTCATCAACAAAATCTGTAATTACCTGCCATTTTGAAAAATCAACCAGATGGTCGTTGAGATTGCCTTTCAACACTCCTGCATTTGTAGCAACATAAATGTCATCACCATTCATTTCCATGTCGTTGACATGCACGTATGTAGCGTTGTTGCCAATATACCAAGTCTCGCTAATCTCCATTTTCTTCAAGTTCAAGACTACTACACCAAAATCGCATCCCAGATATGCGAAACCGTCTTTAGCCAATATTTTATTTATCGATTTGCTGCTATTTATAGACTTCTTCTTTATATCATTGATATTTGTAATCTCATTGCCTTTTATCACATCAACATTACCGCTCGAATATCCAACTATTACAGATCCTGTTCTTTCGTCGTAAACAATTCCCGAAGGTGTTATATCCGAAAGCACATTGAGTTTTGTAAGTTTCTCTATCTCATTCGTTGCAGTATTGTACTTCAGTATTCCACATTCCGAAGTCATGTAGATGTCGTCGCCAACAAGTATCAAATTAGTTCCATTCTTGTATGAGAAATGATCCTGCCATTGACCAACGGCCACCTGCGCCGAAGATATTATTGACATTATCAATAGGGACATTATCAATATAAGAGACTCCAGCTTATTCATTTTGAATATGATTAGTTAAAAACATAGCAAGCTTCTTTGCTGCATTTCCCCTATGGCTTATCTTGTTTTTAATTTCGGAAGAAAGCTCGGCAAATGTTTCAAAATATCCATCTGGCAAAAAAACAGGATCGTAACCGAAGCCATTTCCTCCACGATATTCCTCTATTATACAACCTGTTACCTCGCCTTCAAACATATACTCCCTACCGCCAAGAATCAATGCTATTGCAGTCCTGAATCTTGCTTTTCGGTTTTCTTTTCCCTTCATGTTTGCAAGAAGCTTTGCAATATTGTCGTCGAAAGTAGGATGCTCGCCTGCATAACGTGCCGAATACACACCCGGCTCCCCGTTCAGGCATTCCACCTCCAGACCTGTATCGTCGGCAAAACAATCCACGCCAAACTTTTCGTATATATATCTTGCTTTCTGCAGTGCATTGCCTTCAATTGTAGGCTGCTCCTCAGGAATTTCATCGTGACAATTGATATCTGACAACGACACAACCTCGACAATTCCATTCAGGATTGCACGCATTTCTTCTAACTTATGCTTATTGTTGCTGGCAAGAACAAGTTTCATATCAATGAAATTTTATTTTTTTAACTATCTGACGCATAATATCCGGAAAATACTGATTGACAATACGCTCCTTATCGTCCTCATATAGCGGAACCTTCGTGCTCGCATAATTTCCAGACACAAACTCTCCATTTGTATTATATATGCTGAAATGTACGCGCATTATGCGATACACATTGCGCTGTCCGCTAAGGTACGGATCGCGATAATCTGTCTTAATATCAAACTGATTTATAAACAGATAGTAATCAATATTGCGACGGCTTGCTATTTCCTTCAATACTTCGGGCTCACCAATGATTATATGCAGGTACATGTCGTCGGTGTTTTGCTTGCGGCCAATAAGTTCACCATTCTGCATTCCTGGACGGGCATTCTTCATTTCCTCCTCGCGCTGCTTGCGGCGTGCCTCCTCCAATTTTTCGGCTCTTTTTCGAGCCAGATTGCTCATATTTTCTGTATCAAGCTCAAACTCAGCAAGACGCAACTCATACGACATGGTTGTATATAGGCCTGTAATATCGGCTTCGGCTTCGCGGGTATTGTCCTGCATCAAGTCAACGATTTCGCACGAATCGGCAAGCGAATTAACAAGCTGCAAATTCAACTGGTAACGGAAATATTCCATTATCTCATCGTGCGTAAGACCATCGCGCCTTGCAATTTCGGCTGTTGCATCGTTGAAATATATCCGCTCATCGAACGGGACAACAAGTACCCTCTTCTGACGGTTGTATTGGTTATTAAAATCAAGATATTCCTGCCCGTTAGAAACAAGAGACGCCGAGAATACAAGCAATAATATTGAAATCAAACGGACTGAAGTCATTTAGAAAAGGTTTATAATGTCATTAAAAATAATAAATATCATCAATAGGAGCAATATCAGAATACCTATCCTCTGTATAATGTCCATAACCTTGTCAGGAATTCTACGCCGCGTTATTGCCTCTATAGACAATAGTAGGACATGACCTCCATCGAGTGCAGGAATGGGCAAAATGTTCATGAACGCGAGTATGATAGAAATAATACCCGTCAGTTTCCAGAAACGCTCCCAGTTCCATATTGGTCCGTAAACTTTTGCAATGCCTATAGGTCCTTGCAGACTTTCGCGTGCACTTTCCTTTCCGCTGAATATAAGTCCGAAGCCCTTGATATTGGCATAAAGTGTCTGCAGGGCATCCCTCCAGCCGTACTTCATTGCAGATGAAAGGGTATAATCTTTTGTCTCGTAGTGCGGCAATACGTATACACCTATTTTGCCAAGGCTGTCTATTTCTATGGGAGCGGTATAATCCGAACCTTTCAGGTTAAAGGTAAAATTGAGTGTCGTATCCTTGCATTCGGCAAGCAATTCACGCATCTGTCCGAAACTTTTTATTTCGGCATCGCCAATTCTAAGCAGTCGAGAACCAGATTTAACCCCTGCCCTATCGGCAGCCATCCCTTCGGCTACACTATCGATAACGACCTCGTAGTTTGACAACTCGAAAGGCAATATTCCGCTTTTCATGTAGGAATACAATGTGTCGGGAATTTTTAATTCCTCACGGTTGCCGTTTCGTTCAACTGTAACAGTTTTTGCAAAGAACAGCTTGACAGAAAATACATCCTCGTAGCGCTCCACCTCATCGCCATTAATAGCTACAATCTTGTCGCCAGCCCTAAATCCAAGCTCTCGACCCTCGGGTGTAGGATATATGCCTTCCTTTACATTTTCCACTGGCAGATACGACTTTGTAAATGCGAGGTGCGAAAATCCGAGTATCAGCACTGCGGCAATCACGTTCATAGTAACACCGCCAATCATTATTATCAGTCGCTGCCAAGCTGGTTTTGTGCGGAATTCCCATGGTTTTGGTTCTGATGGCAACTGGTCTGACGTTGTTGTTTCGTCGACCATTCCATCTATTGCACAGTAACCGCCAAGCGGGAAATATCCGATACCCCATTCGGTAGAGGTTTCATCGTCGTCGTATTCCTTCGGAGCCTTGCGGCTAAACCAACTGAAAATCCATTTTCCCTTCACCTTCTTTGCCCTGAAAATTGCAAAAGTAGGCTCGGTGAAGAACATCGGGAAATCGAAGAACATATAGAATTTCTTCACTCTTACGCCAAAAGCCCTTGCAGCAATATAGTGACCAAATTCATGTATAACTACCAATAGCGATAACGCTAAAAGCAGCTGCATTGCCATTATTAAACCACCCATTTCTTTTGCAATTATCTGTTATTATTCTTTGAATCTTCATCCTTGGGATACACGACAGAAAATGAAAAATCCTTCTGGATCAAATTTATATATACATTGGCATTGCTGTAAGAATTGCCAGCATAGTTGCCCGAACGGGAATAAATTCTTCTGCCGCCTAAGCCCTCGTACACATATTCCGTATCAATTTCATTTATAAAATTCCTGCCGTACTTCTGCAACAGAGGGATAAAATAGCCTATTGCATCGGCAGCTATATATGCAAATTCGTTAGGTTCGCACAAGAATGCATTGTGGAATTTACTTATAAACGTTTTAACATCATTAGATTTATAGTTGACATTATTGGTTGAACAATATGCGTATTTAACGCCCAAGTAGTAATTTGGATCTACCGTCTCGAAATCCATTATCTTTGGATCGGCAAACAAAATTATCTTGTATGTACTTGTCAGTTTAAAAAGCTGAGTCAAAACTCTTGTCACAGACGACTCATTATCGAAAGTAAGGACTACCAGATTATTGGCATCCTTTTTCAATGTATTTCCAATAGCATCAATGCTACCACCATTGAAATTAAGTTCGGTTGCCGACACATTGGACATTCGCATCGCATTCATATACTTAGTCGACGCAGCAGCTGTTTTTTCTGACTTCACAACCATTACATTGCAATTCGACATCTGTGAAGCATAATTTGCCAGTTCGCGACAAATATCCTGTTTGCTTGGCTTCAACATTATGCAGTTGCCATAATCCCTAAGAATAGCATCGTCGGACACAAAAGGCAAAAGCATCGGAACGTCGACGCCTTGTGACTTCATAAATTCAACCTGATTTTTAAATGCAGGTCCTATTATCATATCTACATTCTGGAATTTTCCCTCGGCAATCAACGTCTTCAGCAATACACTGTCCTTGCCTATGTCGTAAACTTTAAGATTGATACGTACATTTTCGGATTTGAAATTCTCCAATGCTACAAGGCATCCCGAATAGAAATCCACCGAAGTCTCTGACAAATGACTAATTTTCTGCAATACTTTTCGTTTTTCCTGCGAGGCAAGATCCTTCACGTTTCCCGACACTTCGAACGGAAGCAACAAAACAACTGACAAATTATTATCATCAAAATCGTATCCATTATATTCATTATCAGCTATCATTGTTGTATCTGCCACTTCGCTCGAGGCATTGTCAAAATCCTCATTGTCATAATCGACTTCAACAACCTCATTGCCTACATTATTGTCGGTGCTAATGTTTTTCTTCTTTGGAATCCTAATCACTTCATTTATCGACAACGGACGGTCGGCCAATTCGGGATTTGCACTAACAAGATCGTCCAATTCTATGTCGTACTGCTTGGTTATCCTATACAGGGTTTCGCCCTTTGCAACAGTATGATAAATATAATTGTCATCCTCGCTAGGCTGTACAACTGCATTTTCGTTGCTTGTTTCCACAGGCTTCACTGTCGCATGATCTTCCTGCTTGCCTTCCTTCATTGGAAAATAAATTTCATCCCCTGCCCTTATGCTTTCGTTACGGCTCAACTTTGGATTGGCATCGTAGAATTCTTTCTCGGTAGTGTTGAAGCGCTTAAGCAGCGAATACAGAGTTTCGCCTTTCTTTACCAGGTAAACAATGTACTTGCCATCCTTTGATACTTCGTTCTCAATTGGAATCCTTATTACCTGACCTATGGAAAGCGTTCCGGTCTGCAATTGCGGATTGACATTTATCACATCTTTTTCCTTTACAGAATAAGCCTTGCAAATAGAATACAGGGTCTGCCCCTGCTGAACCGTATGCAAATAGAATTTCTGTCCATTTTCTAGGACCTTTTCTTGCGATATTTCAACATTTACCTGCGCGGACACACCACAAACGGCAAAAATTGCAGGAATAAGCAGTATTATAATTCGTCTAAGCATCATGTTTCTATTGTTTATCTTTCTTGTCACGTAGTTTTGAAATGTATTCATCGTAGTATTTTTGCAGGTCAACATTTTTGTTATGCAGGTCATCACCGAAATATGTCAGCAGTTTCTCGATGGTTGAGTATGATGAGAATCCGCGTTGCACGAACAATGGATGAGTTGCATTTTCGTCGAAAACTACAAAAGCGGGAATCCTGTAGTCGGGATGAAGCAGTGAAAGCACAAGCTGATGCGGGTACTGCACTTGCTTGGTTTCGTTTACGAATGCCTTGCCAGCAATTGTCAGCGTATCGGCAATGTCGTAAGGGATTTTAGCTGCATAGAAGTTTTTGTTTATATAGTCGGCTATGACTTTCTCCTTGAACGAACCGCCGAGCATTATCTTGCTGCTTGAGTTCCAGTCGGAATAAATGTATAGCAGGAGTTTCTTGGGCTGAGTTTTCATTTTTTCCACTGCCTTGTTGAAGTCCATCCAGTCGATTGTGCCGTTGAACATTTCTACTGTGTCAAGCTCTGGACGGAAAGCAGCGTTGAAGCACTGCATATATTCGTCCCATGGACTGTATTTGTTAATCCTTTCAGCAAAATATATTAGCAAAGGTTCTAGGTTTTCTACTGTCATAAATCCAGGTACAGGAGCGATGTTGCCTTCGAAGTCGATGAAAACTGTTGACGGATACGACATTCGTCCGCTTAGTAGCATTTGTGCAAGCATGTGCGATGAACGGTTGCCAATCTGCGGATTTATGAATGGCTTGAGTTCTGTGGTTTTCTCACCGGTTTTCTCGTCGGTATGCTTAACGGGGAACATTATGGTGTCGGTGGTTTCGGCATTGAACTTCACGGGATAGAAGTTGGCGTTGATATATGCCGCCAGTTCGGGGTTGCTGAATGTTTCGGCATCCATCTTCTTGCACCATCCGCACCAGTCGGTGTACATGTCAATCATTACCGTCTTGGGCATCGAGTCCTGCTTGCGCATGGCCTCCTCTATGCCCATCCATTTTATCTGTGCAGTAACGACTTGTGCGCCACCGATAACCGCTATAATAATGAACAAGACCTTTTTCATCTCATAAAAATTTAAACTGCAAATATACGAAACTATCCGTTTATAAACGGTATTGTAACCTTAAAATTATTTTAACAACCGGCATTTTATATTGCAATGAATGTGCCGAAAGGGTTTGAAGGCTTGCAGTCTAACAGTCTTGCAGTCTCACAGTCTGACAGCCAGACTGCTTGACTGGCCTTCTGCTGGACTTTTAGCCTTTTAGCCCCCAATGTTTCTATGTGTGGAAGAAATGGTTTGGTGTGTGTCCTACAAAATATCCATTATTTTAGGTTTGCGATTCAGAAATATTTTTTAAATTTGCCATCCGTAAATAAAAATTCAAACAAATTAAAAAACAAATAAAATTATGAGTGAAATCACAAAATTGAATCCACAGGGTGTATGGAAGAATTTCTATTCACTGACACAGATTCCGCGTCCATCGAAGCACGAAGCAAAGGTTGTGGCTTTTGTTAAGGAATTTGGCGAAAAGTTAGGCCTCGAAACTGTAGTCGATGAAATCGGCAACGTAATAATCCGTAAGCCTGCAACTCCAGGTATGGAAAACCGCAAGGGTGTTATCCTCCAGGGTCACCTCGACATGGTTCCGCAGAAGAACAACGAGAAGGTTCACGACTTCACAAAGGATCCGATTGAAACCATCATCGACGGCGAATGGGTACGCGCAAACCAGACTACCCTCGGTGCCGACAACGGTATGGGTTGTGCCGCTGCAATGGCAGTCCTCGAATCGAAGGACCTCGTTCACGGTCCAATCGAAGCTCTCTTCACAATCGATGAGGAAACCGGTATGACTGGTGCTAACCACCTGAAGGCTGGTATGCTCAAGGGCGACATCCTTATGAACCTCGACTCCGAGACCGAAGGCGAACTCTATGTTGGTTGCGCTGGTGGCGTTGACGTAAATGTAACTATGAAGTACGACGAATGCGCAGCTCCTGCTGGTTACACAGCTTACCGCATCGACGTTAAGGGTTTGAACGGTGGTCACAGCGGTATGGACATCAACATAGGTCGTGCAAACGCTAACAAGCTCCTCGTTAGATTCCTCAACCATTGCCTATACAAGACCGATATGCGTCTTGCAGAAATTAAGGGCGGTGACATGCGCAACGCTATCCCGCGCGAGGCTTACGCAATAGTTCTCATTGCTAATGCCGACTGCGCTAACTTCGAAGCTGAAGTTGCAAGATTTGATGGCTACTACAAGAGCGAATTTGCAGCTACCGAAAAGGGTATTGCTCTCTGCGCTGCAAAGGTTGCTATGCCTGCAAAGGTTGCCGAAAAGGAAATCGGCGAAAAGATAATTAAGGCTACATTCGTATGCCCTCACGGAGTTGTAAGAATGAGCGACTCTATGCCTGGTTTGGTTGAAACTTCGAACAACTTGGCAATCGTTGAATGCAAGGACGGCAACTTCTCGGTTAAGTGCTTGACCCGTAGCTCGGTAGAGTCGGCTAAGAAGGGTACAATGTACAAGATTGGTACAGTTTTCGACCTGATTGGCGCAAACGTTGAATTCTCTGGCTCATATCCTGGATGGAATCCAAACATGAACTCGCCAATCCTCAACACAATGAAGGACTGCTACAAGCGTCTGTTCAACGAGGATGCAAAGGTAATGGCTATCCACGCTGGTCTGGAATGCGGTCTGTTGGGCTTTGTATATCCGAACTGGGATATGATTTCGTTTGGCCCGACCATCGAACATCCGCACTCACCAGTTGAGAGAGTAAATGTTGCTTCGGTTGAGAAGTTCTGGAAGTTCTTGGTTGAAACCTTGAAGAACGTTCCTGTAAAGTAAAAATTGGAATGATTTTGAATAAAAAAGGCGGTGAAATCCGCCTTTTTTGTTTATACAAACGTCCAGCATCATGATTTAGCCTAGTTTCTCAATGTAATTACTGTAATTTCGGCATTAGCCCCAAGACGTATCGGCAGAGTACATCCAAGTCCAACGTTCACATACAAGGTCTGCCCGTTTTCATCGTAGCGGCCATCGGTGTCCCTGAATGTCCATGACGCGGGAGTCCAGCCGAAAAGCCTAACCTGAGCCGCGTGAGTATGTCCGCAAAGTGTAAGTGGAATGTCGGTTTGCCCAACAACTTCGCCTCGCCAGTGACTGGGATCGTGAGTAAGCAGTATGCGGAATCCGTCGGTGCCCTGCATTGCCTTTGGCAGATCGCCCCTGTCGATGGTACGGAAACCTTGATTCGAACAATTTTTGTTGTCAACTCCAACAATTGTAATTTTTTCACCATTACGCTCAACAACATAGCTTTCATTACGCAACAAATGCCATCCCAAGACATTTCGCTGCATATTGTCGAGACGTTCTACAGCTGCCTCACGGTCGAATGTGCTATCGCGACGGAAACGGTACAATAGGAAATCGTGATTGCCAAGAACGCTCACCACACCGTCTTTTGCCTTCATACCCTTCAGCATCTCAATGTATGGTTCGGCCTCCTCAACTCCAAGGCTTACCAAGTCGCCAGTAAAACATATCAGGTCAGGATCTTGAGCATTTATGGAATCAACAAACCGCTGGAGCTGCTTGGGGCTATCATCGAAAGTAGACAGATGCAAGTCGCTGATATGAACGATCTTGTATCCGTTGAATGCAGCAGGAATATCCTTGTTTACGTATTCCCATTTTTTGACATCAAGTTTGAATCGACCGAAAAAATAACCGTAAGCCATTACAATCCAAGCAAATGCCACCAAGCCGAAAGCTGTCCATCCGAATGGTGCATACGGCATCGAATAGTGGAAACATTTGGCGACAAGCCATGCCACAAACCATAAAATATTCGGTACCGCAGTGAATATTAAGCTCAGTACAAGCAGAGAAACAAGCATCATTCCTACCATGTCGGATCAATTTTGCGCAAAAATAACTAAATTGCAGAGCTATCAAAGTTTTATACACTTTCATTTCAAACAGAAAAAACATAGTCAAACATGCTAAAAACTTAAGATAAATGCTTAACTTTGAAAAATTAATCGAAAATATATAAATTATGCTTTATCCATTGAAATTCAAGCCAATATACAAGACAAAAGTCTGGGGTGGCGACAAGATAAGAAGAATAAAGAACGATGACAAAGTTCCAGAAGGCTGCGGTGAAAGCTGGGAAATTTCAGGAGTACAAGACGATGTTTCGGTTGTAGCGAACGGTTTTCTCGCAGGAAATACGTTGCAGGAGATAATTGAAGTTTACCTCGAAGAAATTGTTGGCGACAAGGTACTGGAAGAATATGGATATGAATTTCCTATACTTCTCAAAATAATCGATGCAAAGGAAAACCTTTCGGTACAGGTTCATCCCGACGATGAAACCGCCGCCGAACTGCACAACGCACGCGGCAAGACCGAAGCATGGTATATACTCGAAGCCGACAAAGACGCAAAGATTATCGACGGCTTCAACCGCGACACCACCGAAGGCGAGCTTCTCCAGTCCATAAAGGACGGCAACCTTGAAAAACTGCTGAAATACCATAATGTAAAATCAGGGGAATTCTATTTTATTCCTGCAGGCAGAGTACACGGAATGTGCGCCGGCACCACAGTGGTCGAAATTCAGGAAACCTCCGACATTACATACCGCATTTACGACTACAACCGCGGAAACCGCGAACTGCATACGCAATATGCTGTAGATGTCATCGACTACAAGAAAAACGAAAAGCAGTCGATACCATTTACCCGAATGCCCGACCACTCCAACCCAATTGTCGATTGCAAATACTTTACAGCCAACTACCTGCCCGTAATGAATTCGTTGCTAAAGGACTACAGCAACATTGATTCGTTTGTGATCTACCACTGCGTACACGGGCAAATTACAATAAAGACTGCCGACAATGAGGAAGTGCTCAACGAAGGTGAAACCATACTTATTCCAGCATGCATCGACGAGGTTGTAATTATTCCAATGAAATATTCCGAACTGCTCGAAATATATATGAATCTAGACGAAAGCAAACCCCGACGCTACGACGACTACGACCTCGACACCATGCAGCGCCAACAACTTAACGTTTCAGAAACCAACGATGAAGGCGAATCGCAATATCTGAACTAACAGAAAATATAAATTAAGTTTTATACCCAAAGGGATGAATATCAATTTGTCCCTTTTTTTATTTTTATTGGTGTCCGCTAAAAAACAGAATGATGCGCGTAATTATGTTGGTATCAGGCATTTATATAATAATACAAATAAACGGACTTGTCATTTCGGAAGCTAGTCGTAACACGCGATACGGAACGGGGAGCGTTGTGAAGACTGCTATCCGTAATCTGTTAACGTATTATTAGAGAACAGATTCCGGACAAGTGAACTCACAAGCAACGTTCCTTATGCTGTTCGTTCTACTTTCCGGAATGACTGGTTGGGTACTTTAGCGGACACCAATATTTGATTTTATTCCATTGGTTCTTCCAATATTACATCTTGCGGCAGACGGAATTGCAAGTATTTTATTGTACGGTTCTCCCTATTCCACATTTTTTCGTAATGAGTCTTCAGCGTAAGGAAACCATTATAATATTCCGATTCATACAAGTTATTTGTATCTATAAGAAGTGGAAGATTATTCTGTCTTATGATCCCCTTGGTGTATTCGTACAATGTATCATCATCCGTTTTAAGGTTAACTATACCATTGTCAATCAAAAAGTTCTGATAATAGGACAAAAAACGGGATGAAGTAAGACGTTTCTTATGCATACTTTTGGAACCTAGCTGCGGATCGGGAAAAGTTATCCAAATTTCGGACACTTCATTTTTTGCAAAGCATTTCATTGTGAATTCCACTCTGGTACGGACAAAGGCAATGTTCTTCATTTTTTGTTCGTACGAATCCAATGCTCCACGCCACATTCTTGCACCTTTTATGTCAACGCCAATAAAGTTACCCGAGGGTATTTCTTTTGCCATTGCAACCGAATATTCTCCTTTTCCGCAACCAAGTTCTACTGTTATCGGATTGTTGTTGTGGAAAAAATCAGAATTCCACTTCCCTTTTAACTCAAAGACATCAGGACTTCCATACATTAATTTTGGCTGAAACAAATGCGGAAAAGTTTCGTTCTGTGCAAATTTGAATAGCTTATTTTTACTTGACATATACTTCCTTGTTTGAAAATGCAAAATTAAAAAAATTGACAATTCGATGAGATTCAACGAAACATAAATAAAAATTTCACCGCGAACAATATCACTCGACATTTGCCGTTTAACCATCGGCAATGGGCAGCAACTGGATAAACAAGGAAGTCTCCACGCCATCGCCATGGGTCGGATTCAGAATCGCAGCTACAACGGCAAAATAATTTTTACTTGCAAATAAGCGCCCTATTCAATATTTCCAGCGGATGCAAGGCATCTACTCCCGTTCCGTCCTTAATTTGGCAACGACAGCTTGTGCCTACAGCTGAAATTATCGTGTTTGGCTCGGCATTGCGTACAGCAGGGAACAAAACCAACTCGCCAATTTTCATCGAAAGTTCGTAGTGCTCCTTCTCGTAGCCGAACGAACCTGCCATGCCGCAGCAGCCACTTGGAATTTCCTTAACGGTGAAATTCTTCGGCAACGACAAAGCCTTCAAGGTAAATTTCGTTCCAATTAGCGCTTTTTGCTGGCAATGTCCATGAAACATTACATTTGCAACATCATCGGTGAACATTTCGGATGTTATATTGCCACAATCGATTTCTCGGCAGATAAACTCGTCGAACAGAAGCGCATTTTTGGCAAGATTTTCAGCTTTTGCACGGTTCTCCTTTATGGCAAGGTCGGGATATTCGTCGCGGAAGGCAAGAATTGCCGACGGCTCGATGCCGACAAGCGGAGTTTTTTCGCTGATAAGGTCGCCAAGCATGGCAATGTTGACGTTTGCAATCTTCTTCGCCTTGCGCACAAGTCCCTTGCTGAGCCAAGTTCGCGCACTTTCCTTCGACTTGGCAAGCCTTACCTCGTAGCCAAGTTTTGTAAATAAAGAAACCGCATCTACGGCAATATGTGTGTCCAAGTAGCACGAAAATTCATCAACGAAAAGGTAAATTGTCTTTTTCGGTTTTTCGGTTCGCATCTCCCCTATTTTGCGCACCTGTTTCCTAAGATTTACCGTACTCATCAGCGGAATACTCCTTTCGGTGCTGAAATTGATGGATTTCTGGATTATTTTCGAGAAAAACTTGTTCTTGAAGAAGAAATTTGAAATGTGAGGAACCAGCGATGCCAACTTGTACAACCTTGGCTGCAAAGCCACCGCACGACTGCGCATTGGTACACCATAATGGTCGTAGTAATGCTGCAAAAATTCCATTTTCAGCTTGGCGACATCCACACCCGACGGACATTCCGACTTGCAGGCCTTGCACAGCAGGCACTGGTCGAGCACCTCGTAGGCTTCCTTCTCCATAAACGGGTCGGGCTTGGTGGAATTTGTAATCAGTTCGCGGAGAATGTTTGCTCGGGCGCGTGTGGAGTTCTGCTCGTTGCGCGTAGCCTGAAAACTAGGGCATAGAGTTCCGCCAATGATGTGCGTCTTGCGGCAGTCGCCAGCACCATTGCACTTTTCTGCCGTGCGCAAATAACCGCCAGTACACGAAAAGTCGAAGTAGGTTTCAATCTCGCGTGTCTGCTGTCCGGGCTTGTAGCGCAAGTGGGTGTTCATCTTTGGTGTACCGATTATCTTGTTGGCGTTGAACACATTGTCCTTGTCCCAGACCTGCTTCAACTGCACAAACATTTCGTAAATCCTGTCGCCAAGCATAAGTGGAATGAACTCGCCGCGCAACCTTCCGTCGCCGTGTTCGCCACTGAGCGAACCATGATATTTTTTCACCAGTTTTGCAGTCTCCAACGCAACAGTATGGAAAAGTTCAACATCGTGCTCATCCTTCAGGTTCAGAATCGGACGCAGATGCAGTTCGCCAGTGCTGATGTGAGCGTAAAAAACACATTCGAGCCCCAACCTTTCGAGCATAGCGCGGAAATCGCGCATATATGCAGGCAAATCCTTGGGATTCACTGCTGTATCTTCAATCACAGGTGCAGGTTTGCGGTCGCCGGGCATATTGCCAAGCACGCCAAGTCCAGCCTTGCGCAACGCCCACACCTTTGGAATATCGACACCACGCACAATGGGATAGCAATAGCCGTAGTTGTGACTGCGCAAGTCGGCTTCGAGAGCCGCAATCTGCTGCTGAATCCAGTTTTCGTCGTCGTTCACCCATTCCACAATCAGCACGCCCTCAGGGTCGCCCTCCACAAAAAAGCGGTTTTGCCGCTGGGCGATGTTCTCTTTTGTAAGGTCAAGCACCTTCTTGTCCATCAGTTCAATAGACGACGGCGAATACTTCAACGCCACAAGGTTTGCCTCAAAGACTTCATCAAGTGTAGCAGTGTGAACGCACATCAGAGCCTTGTTTTTCGAAGGCTTATCGACAAGGTTCAACTTTATTTCGGTGATGAACGCCAAAGTGCCTTCCGAACCTGCAATCAATTTGCAGAAGTTGAATTTCTTGTCGGAATTACCAAAAATCTCGTTGTCGAGAAGGCAATCGAGCGCATAACCAGTGTTACGACGACGGATTTCGGGGTCGGGATAGTTGGTTTTTATTTCATCAACCACATCTTTGTCGGAAAGCAAGTCGCGGATATGACGGTAAATGTCGCCTTCGAGCGACTGAAGTTCGCATTTAGCATTAAACTCCTCGCGCGAAAGTTCGCCGAAAGTAACATCGGAACCATCTGACAATATGCATCTTACCTCCAACAAATGGTCGCGAGTACTGCCGTAGATTAGCGAGTGCGAACCGCAGGAGTTGTTGCCCACCATTCCCGAAATCATACAGCGGTTCGATGTGGAAGTTTCGGGACCGAAAAACAGATTGTGCGGAGCAAGGTATTTGTTCAGTTCGTCAAGCACAATGCAGGGCTGAATGCGAATCCATTTTTCTTTTTCATTGAGTTCCAGCACCTTGCCAAAGTTTTTAGATACATCGACCACGATTCCGTTTCCAACCACTTGCCCAGCAATTGATGTTCCCGAAGCGCGAGGGATGATGCTAAGACCATTTTCGCGGGCAAAGCAGATTACGGCGCGAATGTCGTCGTTGTCCTCGGGCACGCAGACCGCCAGAGGCAGTTCGCGGTATGCCGAAGCGTCGGTAGCGTAGATTATCCTGTGTATGTTGTCGGTGCAGACAGCACCCTTGAAAGTCTTTTTTAAATCGTTGAAATCCATATAATTAACCTTTCTAACAGATGGAAAGCCAGCGCAAAATTACAAAAATAATGGTTATGTCTCAAATAAGAATCCTCTATGCTCCGATATGCAAAAACGCCAGAATACATTTGTAGATTAAGGAAATTGTTTTACATTTGGCAAAGATTTTTGAATACATTATGATGAAAACTCGAACAAATATTGGCAGTTATTCTGCAGGTACCTATTTTGTGGAAGTGCTTGATTGTATAGGGAATGCTAGCAGTTTAAAGATTATAAAATATTAAAGTGTAACTATGAAAAAAACATTTCTTTTGGGTTCATATATTGTGTTTTTTGTATTTGCAACTGCACAGACACAATTTAATAAAATTTTATACGATTCAATAGATTATGGTTTTATTACGGATATTATGTCAACCGACAGTGCACCTTATTCTGCGTTGTTTGTCCATCACAATGATTACGGAATGCAAATTTTTTCCGTCATTGGCGTTGATAATTATGGCGAAAAGTTATGGGACAAAGAGAAATTTGCCGAAGATTCCATGAATAATAATTATATTCATTATAATGTTATGCACAAAACCAATGATGGTTACCAATGTGTTGTAAAAACAAGTGGGAATGCGATTGGTACTGGTAAATTTTCTTTACTCGTCATGGATAATAGTTTCAATACCACATACATAAAAGACACAATTGGTTTTTATGATTATATAGGAGAGGCAATAGAGCATAATAATGGTGATTTTTATATGCCAGGGCAATTGTATGATACTATAGCACAAAAACATATAGCAATTGTCATCAAAACAGACTCTTTAGGAAACATCATTTGGAACAAAGTTGTAAATAATGCGGCATATAGTTCTATGCGCAAAATTATTTTTACATCTGACGAAAATATTATTGTCGGTGGACGACATGGGGGAGATGATTACGAACAATGGCAACTTGTAAAAATGGACACTTCTGGCAATGTAATATGGCAGCGCACATACGGTCGCAGTGGAAGATATCCCGATGCCAATATAACAGGACTTCTTGAACTACCCGATGGCAATTACCTTCTAGGTGGTTCATATCCTGCAGTGTCCATACAAGAAGGTCGCGAATTCTATTATGACGGATGCCTACGCAAGATTTCTGCCGATGGGGAACAACTGTTGGAGAAGAAATACCGAAGATATTACTACACTCCAGATATTGAAACTGTTGACCTTTCCAATGATATAGTATCAGTAAAAACAGATGGCACATACATATACATAATTGGTTCGGAGTGGAACGATTCATTATGTGGCACTATACCATACCTGTCAAAACTTACTATGGACGGAGATATAATGTGGAAGCGAAGCTATCATTCGGAAGGAAGTTATATTTGCCAGCAGTCCTTTCATTCTTTCGACCTAACTCCAGACGGTGGTTTTATAATGGGTGGCGAAGGTAAATATGGATATATTGGTATCAGCCCATCGCAGCAACCGTGGATAGTAAAGACTGATAGCCTTGGAATGGATGGTGTTTGCAATATTGAACCACCAGCATTAAACGTTGATATAGATTTTCCCGACACACTTTATTGTGGCGATACCATTAGTTGTATGTTGCGGCTGTCGGGCAAATCTGCTCCGTATCAATTAAGTTTCAGTACAGGACAAACTATAGATAGCATTTTCTATCCACCAGTATGGATGCCTCACAATATGGAACTTGGAGAAGTAGTGGTATTTAGTCCCCGTTATAATTATGCTACTTTTTATGAAACGGAAGCAACAAAAGTTGGATTAAATCTTGAGCAGTGCATTCACAAGCCCATACAGGTTGTAGTCCCCAATCGCATTGGTGTACAGCAGATTACAATTGAGGTACGCGATTTCTACGGTGAAAGCAAAACAATCACAAAGGAAATAAATGTGGTAGGTGATTGCGTTTCGGGAATAGAAAATATTGCAGAGCAAAGTGTTTCTGTTTATCCGAATCCGGCAAGTGGAAGCATTACCATTGCAGGCGAAAATATTGTAGAAGTACAAATATGCAATCTGTTGGGCGAGGTGGTGTATGAAATGCAACAATGCAATGGCAATAATATAATATCCACAGAAAATATGCCGGCAGGAAGCTATTTTGTAAGGGTAAGGATGGAAGACGGCAAGGTGGTGACGAAGAAGATTGTGGTGGTGAAATAATATGGGGCTAAAAGGCTAAAAGAAGAAAAGGCTAAAAGTCAAAAAATGGCTTCAAGCCTTTGAGCCTTCAAGCCCAAACTAATGCAATCTCAACGAAAAATATGCCCACAGGAAGCTATTAAGAATGAATGATGGCAAGGTGGTGACAAAGAAGATTGTGGTGATGTAAACGCATCATGATGCGATTCCATTTCGCAACAAGGCAGAGCCAACGACAAGCCGAGGATATTTGCTTTGTCTATACAAAGAAGTTGTCCTCGGGCACGCAGACCGCCAAAGGCAGTTCGCGATAGGCCGAAGCGTCGGTAGCATATATTATCCTGTGTATGTTGTCGGTGCAGACAGCACCCTTGAAAGTCAACTTCAAAGCATTGAAATCCATACTAAAAATTTCCTTATATCCAAAAAAAGGCGGAAAACCGCCTTTTTTTGTTATGAACTATGCTAATATTAATTACCACCAAGTATTAAAGGCATTCCATCGCTGCCAGAACCAATTACCACAGTTTTGGAGTTCTGCGACTGAGCCAATTTCAATGTAGCCTCAATGCCACGCATTTTCAGCAAATTAGGCGTAAGGCTCTGATTTATAATATTATTTGCATTAGCTTCACCTTCTGCCTCAATACGTTTACGATCGGCTTCCTGCTTTTCCTTTTCAAGTTTGAACTGGTATGCAAGAGCTTCCTGTTCCTGCTGCAACTTGTTCTCGATAGCAGTCTTTATTTGTGGCGGCAAGTTTATCGAACGGATAAGTACTGCCTTGGTTTCCACCGAATTATCTTTTAACTTATTGGTCGTCATTTCTATAATTTCCTGCTCTACCTCTGCACGGCGAGTCGAATAAATTTCCTCCGCCGTATAATTACCCATCACCTGACGCACCGTAGACCTCACTTCTGGAATGATCAGCTGGTTTTCGTAATCTTTACCAAATTGCTGATGCAGTAAGGGCAACTTCTGGGAAATAGGATTGTAACGCACAGAAATTTCAACATTTATAGAAAGACCGTTTTTGTCGAGTACATCAAGTGTTTCCTCGGTTTTTCTCTCCTTAACATTATATACTATGAAATCGTTCCATGGTGCTACAAAATTAAATCCGGGACCATAAACATTGGTTGTATCCAAACCTCCACTAAATGGACGGAATATAATTGCACGTTCACCAGGATTTACAATGTAAAACATTGAACTGCCAAGAATTATCAGCAATATAAGTGCTGCAATTGCCGAAATGATAATAACTCTGTAATTTCTCATGTATTAAAATATTTATTGTTAATCATTATTTGGGACTTACGCAAACTATAGGGACATTGGCTTTCTTGATAAGTTCGGTAGCCATACTTCCCACGAAGAATTTTTGAATCATGTTTTCTTGATGCGTCATTATTATTATTGCACTCGCCTCTATGTCGTCGGCAAAGTCGTTCACTGCATTGGCCATCGACTCAACATTTGCCTCGGTTTTCAAAAGACGAGTTTCGCATTCTATTTTCAACTTGTCGAATATGGCTTTTACTTCCGACATTTTTACATCAAGCAGCCTAAGCTGTTCTTCATCCTTAGAACCGGTTGCCGACACTGCATATACTTTCGCACCGTAAATTTTTGCAATCTTCACGGCCAGATCAACCTTTTGCTTTGTTTCCTTGGTAAGATCAACGGGAAGCACTATCCTGTCACATCCGACCTTGTCGTAACGGCCAGCAAAAACAACCAAAGGACAAGAAACCTTATCAATAAGCTTCAATGTTATCGATTTATTATGGTCGTTGCGGGCAGCATCGCTACCGATGAATATAAAATCCGGCTTCGATTCTTTCTCAACATTCACAATAGTCTGGTTTACAGAGCCATACTCTATCCTTGTATGCACTCTTCGCCTGATGCTATCGTTATAGTTGTCCAACAAGTTAAGAACTTGATTCTGAATATATTCTATTTCAAGGTCAAGATTTTCTCGACTTTTTTTCTTCGGTATTACATGCAATAGATAAACATCACCTTTAGTCCTTTCGGCGAAGTTTATGCTCTGCCTGTAGGCTATGTTGGCTCTGCTCGAGAAATTGGTCGGAACTAATATTATATTCTTTGCCATAAAAAAGACAAATCGTTGCTTTACTTTTCAGAAAAAATTATTAATTTTACATTTTCACAAAAATACAACTTTTTTTTGATATGAAACAAATCGAAGCATCAGAATTAATTGTTAATGCCGACGGCAGCATTTTTCATCTCCACCTTTTGCCGGAACAACTTGCCGATGATGTAATTCTCGTTGGTGACCCTGGACGTGTAGCACTGGTTTCCAAGCACTTCGATAGCATTGAATGTAAAGTACAGAACAGAGAATTCATTACCCATACAGGCACATACAAAGGCAAACGCATTTCGGTTTTGGCGACTGGAATCGGCACCGACAACATCGACATTGTAATGAACGAACTTGATGCCCTTGCCAATATAGACCTAAAAAAACGCGTCGCAAAAGACGAACACCGCACTTTGAACCTGCTTCGCATAGGCACTTCGGGAGGATTGCAGGAAGAAGTAGGAATAGGCACATTCCTGCTTACCGAAACTGCCATCGGATTCGATGGACTTCTCAACTTCTATCGTCGCCGCAACGAAGTGTGCAACTTGGACATGGAAGAAAAGTTCATGCAACATACTTCGTGGAATCCGCAACTGGCAAATCCGTATTTCGTTGACGGCTCAGATTTCTTTACCAATAAATTCGGAAAGGAATTCCATCATGGCATAACGATTTCGGCTCCAGGCTTCTATGGTCCACAGGGAAGAGAACTGCGCCTCGAAATTCAGGACAAGCAGATAAACGACAAAATCCGTAGCTTCAGGTACAACGGCAGATGTGTAACAAACTACGAAATGGAAAGTTCTGCAATCTTTGGACTTTCAAAGCTGCTTGGACACAATGCAGGCACCGTATGCCTAATCATCGCCAACCGCTATGCAAAGCAATTTGCAAAGGAAGTAGCGCCCAAAATGGAAGAATTGATAGAAAATGTATTGGAGACGATTAGATGATTTGAAGATTTAATGATTTGATAATTTGACAATTAAGTAGAATAAAGATGAGAAGATTATTTTCGATTATTACTGTTATGTTGTTGATGTCTGGAATTTCTATTGCACAGACCGACACCACCGCAATCTTTAAGAAGTTTCAGAAACAAATGGACGAAGCCGATTATCAAGGAATGTTCGGCGATTACGATGAAGCCCTAAAATTGTACGACAAGGCAATCGCAACTGCAAAGAGCGTCAACAACGGTTACAATATGCATTATGTAGAAGCATTAACAGCTGTAGGCTATATGTATTATTTTGTAGGCGACAACACTACCGCATTGCAATACTTTTTGCCAGCATTGGAAGTTATTGAAAAACTCCTAGGGAAAGACCATCCCCAATATGCAGAAACACTACAGCTTGTCGGATCATCATACTATTATAACAAGGACTACCCTGCTGCCTTGAAATATTACATGGAGTTAGAGGACATATATAAGAAAACCACCGGCACAAAATCTCCGGAATACGGAGATGTGGTGCACGATTTAGGTAGAGTGTACTTATATACGAATAAATACAAAGAAGCCCTGAGTTGCTTTTTCCAAGTCCTAGACAATCAGAAAAAAAATCTCGGCAAAAAAGAATCGTCAATCACCCAGATGTTTCAGGATGCCCGTATAGAAGAAATTCTGGGTTCGAAAGAATTTGCAGCACAGGATCCTGATTACGCAAATACCCTTGACGAAGTAGGCGACACATACTATGCCATGGGTGACTATCGAAATGCTCTGAAATACTATAGGCTGGCGTTGGAAATAAGGAAGAAAGTTCTAGGCGTAAATCACAGCGCGTATGCCACCTCTGTAAGCAACATGGGATATGCATACAATAGCCTTGGCGACTACAATAACGCATTGACATATTTCTTGGAAGCAGTGAAGATAAGAGAGATAAACAAAAACGAGAAAAACCCATTTCTTGATGATAACGATAATGATATGATCAAAGAAAGAGACCCATGGTATGCAGCAGAACTGAGCAACGCAGGATCTATCTACAGCAAAATAGGCGATTATCAAAATGCATTGAAATTCTGTACGCAAGCTCTAGAAATAAGGCTAAAGATACTTGATCATCACATTGAAATCAAGCACCCCGATGCAGCACTTGGCGACTCGCATCGTGATGCTATTTCGAGATCTTATTCTAACCTAGGCTCAATATACAGCGATATATGCGACTACCAGAACGCTTTTAAATATTACTCGCTGGCATTGGAGACGCTGAAACAGAAGAGCATTCAACTTGAAAACGACCTTGGATATGCAACTGCACTCAGTAATTTAGGTACCGGATACAAAAATTTGGACGACAACAAGAACGCATTAATATGCTACAAACAAGCAATAGAAATCGAAAAGAAAGTTTTGGGAGAAGACCATCCAAACTATGCCACTACACTTAGCAATATTGGTGTAATATACAGAGATATGGGCGACTACCAGAACTCATTGAATTATTTTACTCAGGCAATGGAAATACGGAAGAAAGTTCTGGGGACCAAACATCCGTACTACGCATTATCGCTTGGTCAAATTGCCTACATCTACGACAAAACCGGTGACTACAAGAATGCACTGAAATACTATACACAGGCAATGGAAATTGACAAGAAAGTATATGGAGTAAACCATACCGACTATGCTATTTCTCTCAACAACATTGCATTCGTTTACAACGATATGGGCGACTATCAGAACGCAATAAAGACCAACAGGCTTGCAACCGACATTCACAAAGCCAACTTGATAAGAAATTTCTCGTTCATGACAGCGCACGAGCGCGAAGCATACTGGAACCAGATGAACTTGTTCTTTGCAAGAAACATAGAATATATGTACCATACTCCCAACGACACAATGGCTACCAATGCAGCATACAATACCGAAATCATTACCAAAGGTCTTTTGCTTGCATCCGAAATAAACATTACCAATGTAATAATGGAAAGTGGAGACCAATCGCTTATAGCCGATTACGAAAATATGAAAAGCATGCACTTCCAGCTCAACAAGGAATTGGAAAGGCCAATAGACGAACGGGTTTACAACTGCGATTCACTCGAAAATGAAATCCAGAAAATTGAAAGGCACATAATGGAGGTCAGCAAGGACTACGGAGATTTGACCAATTTCCTGAAAATTGACTGGAAAACAATACAGGACTCCATGAAATCCAACGATGTTGCAATTGAATTCTCTAACTTTAAAGATAACGACACAACAAAATTTGTTGCACTTGTGCTTACAAAAGGCATGAAATCTCCTGTATGCGTTCCATTATTTACCGAGAAAGACATTCAGAAACTGCAGCGCGGCGTAGCTCCATCAAAGCCAGAAACACAAAAGGAAGATGATAACCGTGGCGCAGTTATGGTTTCGTCGAAAAAACAAGGAATCTACGAATCGACCGGACTATATAATATATTGTGGAAACAGCTGGAGAAATATTTCCCCGAAAATCCATGTATTTATTTCGCTCCATCGGGAATATTGCACCAAGTTGCAATAGAATATGCGCCAATAGAAGGAGGCAAACTCATCTCCGACAAGTACGAAATGTACCGCGTATCATCGACACGATTCCTTGCATTGGACTATATGCCAAAGCAATTGAAAAATTCGGTCCTGTACGGTGGTGTCTACTACGACAGCGACACGACAACCATGAAGCGTGAAAGCAACCGTTACCCTAACCGTAATGCATCATACGCATCGTTTGCAGCCTTCAACAAAGGTGAAGAGCGAGGAAGTGTCAACTATCTGCCAGGCACAAAAACCGAAGTAGACGATATTATAGCAAAATTGAAGAAAAATAAAGTAAAGACATCGTTATACGAAGGTTCTGCTGCCAACGAGGAATCGTTCAAGGCATTGTCAGGCAACAACATAGCACTCATACACATTGCCACTCACGGATTTTTCCTGCCCTCAGATGAAAAATTGCAGGGCGACCAGTCGCTTATTCAGTCGGGACTTATGCTGGCGGGAGCAAACTATGCATGGCAAAATCTGCCGATACCCGAAGGCGTAGAGGACGGCATTCTTACCGCCAAGGAAATCAGCTTTATGGACTTGCGCAAGACCGACTTGGTTGTGCTTTCGGCCTGCCAGACCGCGCTTGGTGAAATCACCGGTGAAGGCGTGTTCGGCTTGCAGCGTGGATTCAAGAAAGCTGGCGTACGTACTATAATCATGAGCCTCTGGCCAGTTGACGACAATGCCACCCTTCTTATGATGACAGAATTCTACAACAACCTTACAAAAGGCATGACCAAGCGCGAAGCCTTCAATGCCGCACAAAGCGTGGTGAAGAAGACCAAAGGATTTGAAAACCCAAGATACTGGGCCGCATTTATAATGCTAGATGGAAACGAATAAAAATTAATTTAATGATATGAAAAAATTACTATTGATTTTTATTGCCGCACTTTTGTGCAATTCTTTTTTTGCACAGACCGATACTGTTGCAATGCGACATAAGGTTGATTCCATATATGCATTGGTTCAGCAGAAGTATGCAGATAGTGACTACAAAGGTGCATTGGATTTGCTTCTTGAGGCGGAACCTATCGATGAAATCTTGTCTAGTGCTGAATTTCATGCCGAATATATAACAAACCTAGGTACAATATATTTTTATGTTGGCGATAAGGACAATGCACTCAAATATTATATCAAAGCATCCGAATTTATTAAAAAAAATATCGGTGCCGAGACTTCAAACTACGCTCAGGCGCTCTCAAATGTAGGGCTAATGTATACTTCTATAGGTGAATATCCCAACGCACATGAATTTTATGCGCAGGCATCTGAGATTTACAAAAAAATTAATGATACCGAAAGTGCCGGTTATGCAAGCCTTCTTACAAACATAGGAGTCATAAATTATTATTTGGGATACTATCCCGATGCCATAAACTACTATAAGCAGTCGCTGGAGATTCGGAAGAAAACAATAGGTGAAAACCATCCAGATTATGCTACAACACTCAATAACATCGGTCGTTTATACTCCTTGATGGATGACTATAAGAAAGCTCTGAATTGTTATATGCAGGCTGCTGAAATATGGAAAAATACCTATGGTGAGGAATATCGCGACTATGCTACGGTTATCAATAATATCGCGATTAACTACAAACAGATCGGTGACTACCAGAATGCCTTGAAATATAATTTGCAGGTTTTAGAGATTAGAAAGAAAGCGCTTGGCATCGAACATCCCGACTACGCAAAATCGCTTGGTAATATAGGAGATGTATATTACCTTTTGAATGATCCCGAAAATGCATTGAAATACAATCAACAGGCACTAGAAATAGTAAAAAGGAATCTTGGAGAGAATCATCCCTATTATTTCCAAGTGCTGAACAATATTGGAAGTATATATTATGGCATTGAAGATTATCAGACGGCTTTGAAGTATCATTTGCAAGCAATGGAACTAAGGGAGAAAGTACTTGGAATGCAGCATCCTGGCTATGCAGAATCGGCAAACAATGTTGGGCTTGCATATCAATCTTTGGAAAATAACGATACAGCACTTAAATATTTTAACGAAGCACTTGAAACGCAAGCTATACTAGGAAAAGAGCATAATGAATACGCTACAATTCTAAATAATATAAGTTTATCATATTACAAAATGGGTAATATGATAAAAGCAGCAATGATGAATAGCCAGGCATTAGCTATTTGTAAGAACAATCTAATGAGAAATTTCTCTTTCATGACAGCACACGAACGCGAAACATATTGGGACTCTCACAAAACAGTTTTTAATAACGGTATATGCTATTCATTTAGTACCGACAATGATACCCTAATTGAAAAAAATGCATACAATATCGAACTGATAAGGAAAGGTCTTCTGCTCATATCTGAAATAAGTTTGACAAATATAATAATGGGAAGTGGCGACAAAGCATTAATTGCAGAATATAATGACTTAAAAAAAATGAACCTTTCTTTGAACGAGGAACTTGAGAAAACAATTTCTGAACGTACACTCAATTGTGATTCGCTTGTAGAAGAAATTCAAAAGAAGGAACGACACATGATAGAAAGCAGCAAAGAGTTCGGCGATGCTACTAATTTCATAAACATTAACTGGAAGGATGTTCAAAATACATTGAAATCTAACGATGTAGCAATTGAATTTACACATCATAAATTCAAAACCTGTACAACAAAGTATGCAGCTATTGTTCTAACCAAAGATATGGAATCACCTGTTTTTGTTCCGCTTTTTAACGATAAGGACATTGCTAGTATGTTACGTGGTATAGCTCCTGCAAAACCCGATGTACCAACTGAAGATGAAAACCGCGGAGCAACAACAGTAGCTGCAAAACGTCAAGGAATCTACGAATCGACAAGCCTGTACAATGCCCTTTGGAAGCCATTGGAGAAATACTTCCCCAAAAATCCACGTATCTACTTTGCTCCATCGGGCGAATTACATCAGATTGCAGTAGAATACGCACCAATCGACCACGACAAGACCATTTCAGATAAATACGAAATGTATCGTGTGTCATCTACACGCTTCCTGGCTATGGACTATATGCACAATCCTTTGAAAAACGCTGTCCTTTATGGAGGTATATACTACGACAGCGACACAACTACCATGAAGCAGGAAAGCGATCGTTTTGCAACACGTAGTGTTGACATCAATTCGTTTGCCGACCTCAATCGTGACGAAAGTCATGGAAGTCTCAGCTATCTGCCAGGCACAAAAACCGAGGTTGAAAATATTGTCGGTACACTAAAAAAGAAAAAGAAAGTAAAAGCAACGCTCTACGAAGGCTCCAGTGCCAACGAAGAGTCGTTCAAGGCATTGTCGGGCAAAAATATAAATGCCCTGCATATTGCAACCCATGGTTTCTTTTTACCTACCGACAAGAAATTGTCGGGCGACCAGTCGCTAATTCAGTCGGGACTATTGCTGTCGGGTGCAAACTACGCATGGCAAAACCAACCACTCCCCGAAGGCATTGAGGACGGCATCCTTACCGCCAAGGAAATCAGTTTCATGGACTTACGCAAGACCGACTTGGTTGTGCTTTCTGCTTGTCAGACCGCACTTGGCGAAATCACCGGTGAAGGCGTGTTCGGTTTGCAACGTGGATTCAAGAAAGCTGGCGTACGCACCATTATTATGAGTCTTTGGCCAGTTGACGACAATGCCACACTGCTAATGATGACCGAATTCTACACAAACCTAACAAAAGGAATGTCAAAACGCGAAGCATTCCTTGCAGCGCAAAACAAGGTAAAGACAACCGCAGGATTCGAGAATCCGAGGTATTGGGCTGCATTTATTATGCTGGATGGAAACGAATAATGATTTACGATTATAGATTGACGATTTACGAATTTCTTAAATATTAATGTACGGACGATGCGTGCATCGTCCCCGACCTAGAAACCCAGAAACGGGCGTCAGCCCATGAAACTTAGAAACTTGAAACCAGAAACATAGAAACTTAAACAATATGAAGAAATTATTATCAATAGCTATTTTATTGTTGGCTTTTCTTCAGTCCAATGCTCAAAAAAAACAGGATCCCAATATTCAAACGATGGATACTCTGAATCAAATTGGTATTATGATGTACGAATCGGGCGAATATGTGAACGCTATAGCCTATTTTAATAAAGCATTGGAACTTTCAATTGACATTTTTGGAGAAAAAGACCAGCATACTGCACAGATTCTTATGAACATGTCATATTCGCTCTTCCAGCTTGGCGAAGATTCTACAGCTTTAATATTCAGCGCAAAAGCATACGAATCATTCGAAAAATACAGTCCAGGCTATTTTGATGCAATCCACAGTATTATTATCATTGAAGAAATTCTTGGTGATTATAATACTGCTTTGGAATGGGTTTTATTCTTTCTGCAAACCAAAGAGGAAATTCGTAAAAACAAAGATGAGGAATATGCAGAAATGCTTAAGGAAGCTGGAGATTTGTATTCAAAAACAGGCAGAAGCAATGATGCAATGCCTTATTATTCTGCTTCAATAGAACTTTTAAAAAAATTATATGGCGCCAGTAGCGAAAATTTTATTAAAAAAATTGATGATATAAGCGTAAGTTGTATTGAAGCTGACAATTACCACGGTGCTGTGTTTTATGGGGAACAAGCTCTTGAGGCCGCAAAGAAAAAAAATGGCAAGAAACAGGTAATGTATATTGTTGAAGTTGAAATTTTAGCATTAGCATACGCTGGTGCTGGAGATTGTTCCAATGCAAAGATATATGCTTCTCAGGCTGCCGAAATCGAGGAAAAGTATTTTTCCAACATGACACATGCAACATATACTCTAATTCTTGAGAGATTAGGGAACTGCTACAAGGCGGATAATGATTATGTAAACGCTCTCGAATATTACACCCGTGCTGCTACGAATTACATAAAAGCAGGAAAAGCTAAAACAACAGAATATGCTAACTTGGAGAGCAACATAAGCACTGTATATCTTAATCTGAACGACTGCGACAAGGCCTTGGAACACAGAACCTCTGCCACCAAGATATACGGTGAAACCTTCGGCAAAGACAATATACTGTATGCATTCTCACTGACACAGACTGGGTTGTGCTATCACACAAAAGGCGACTACAGCAAAGCCATTGAATACTATCAGCAGGGACTTGATATATACAAGAAGAATACTGAAGCAGATAATCCAATGTACAACCCTATTTATTCCGAAGTACTGGATGAAATAGGAAGTTCTTATATTTCTATGGGGAAATATGAGGAAGCCATAAAATATTTGCTACAGGCCTTGGATTTTGCCGACGAAAGCATGTCTCAAAACGTTACAGTTCTTACCCATCTTGGACATGCATATCTATGTCTTGGGCAATTTGAAACCGGATACTTGTATATGGACAAAGCCTTAAAGATTGCAGAAAAAAACAATGGAAAATCTTTACAATATGCAATTGTCCTAAGCAATATGGCTGATATATACATTACCATTGGCGATTATGACAATTTCACTAAATGTACATTACAGGCAATGGAAATTATTAGCACATTGCCTAATGAACATTACAAGGTTTATGCTGGATTACTATCTCAGTACACCGATTTTTGTTGCATACACAACAACTACGAAGAAGCATTTAAATATGGAATTCAAACAGTGGACATTATTGAAAAAATATACGGTCGAAAACATCCGGAATATGCTAGCGCCCTAAGTAATCTCGGTGTAATATACAACGAACTTGGCAATTACCAAAAGGCATTGTCAGCTCACGAACAGGCACTGAATATTTTAAAGAATACAGTAGGCGAAACCGATATACGTTATGCTAATGTGCTTAATAATAAAGGAGCTTCTCTTTTCAGGACAAAAGAATATGACCTGGCATTAAATTGTTTCTTAAAAGCATTAGACATCAAAAAGAAAGCTCTCGGAAATACAAATCCAGCCTTGATTCCTGAAATAAATAATATTGGTTATCTATTATTACTTAATGGCAATTACGACAAGGCTAACGAATATAATGAGTACCAAAAAAACATTGCAGAAGGAAATTATGGGAAAAAACATCTGGAATACATACATGCTATATACAATATCGGTACAACTTCGCTCAGAAAGCTAATTATTGGCGATGTCGAAAACAATAAAGCTGATGCAGAAATGGACATTGCATTAAGGTATATCACCGAAGCAATGAAAATAACTAAGGAGTTATTTGGTGAAGATAATACAGATTACGCCGAAGGTCTTTTACTTTTAGGCATGGCATACAAATACAAGCACGACTATGCTACCTCATCAAAGTATTATATTCAAGCGTTTGGAATCTTAAAGGAGGATTTAAAAAAGAAATTTTCGTTTATGACAGCACAAGAACGTGAAGCGTTCTGGACTGATAATGCCGACGACTTCAAACTTATGCTCGAAGATGCCTCAATGCTACCGTCCAACAAAGAAATAGCTGCCTCTTCATACGATGTAGAACTTATAACCAAAGGACTGCTGCTTACCTCCGAAATCGAATTCAACAAGCTTATTGCCGAAAGCGGTGATGCTTCGCTTGTATCAGAATACAACGACATGCAGACAATGAACCATCTGCTAAACATTGAACTCGAGAAACCGATTGCCGAACGTAACATCAACTGCGACTCTCTAGAAAACGAAATCCAGAAACTTGAAAGGCATATAATAGAAAATAGTCGCGACTATGGTGATTTTACAAAATCAATTACAATCAACTGGAATGATGTACGCAATTCCCTGAAATCACGGGATGTGGCAATCGAGTTTACAAGCTATGGCAATTCTCCCGATTCCACAAAATATGCGGCCATTATCCTTACCAGAAACATGGATGCCCCAGTTTTTGTACCACTTGCCGACCAAAAAGACATAGAAAAAATACAACGTGGGGTTTCTTCATCAAAAGCAGATACACCGAACGACGACGACAATCGTGGAGCTGTTTCAGTATCGGTCAAGCGACAAGGAATATACGAATCAAATGAACTATATAGACTTCTGTGGAAACCTTTGGAGAAATATTTCCCTGCAAATCCGCGAATTTACTTTGCACCATCGGGAATGCTGCACCAAATTGCCATTGAATATGCTCCAGTTGACGAAGGCAAGCTTATTTCGGACAAATACGAAATATACAGGGTATCCTCCACCCGCTTCCTCGCTATGGACTATACGCCAAATCCGTTGAAAAACTCTGTCCTATATGGCGGCATCCTATACGACAGCGACACCACCACTATGAAACAAGAAAGCGAACGTTACTATACCCGCAGCGTAAGTTACACCACTTTTGCAGAATTCAACAAGGACGAAGATCGTGGAAGCGTCAATTTCCTTCCCGGCACCAAGACTGAAGTTGATAACATAATAAACACACTGAAAAAAGGAAAGATAGCCACAACACTATACGAAGGTTCACAAGCAAACGAGGAATCGTTCAAGGCATTGTCGGGTAAGGATATTTCAGTATTGCACATTGCCACACACGGCTTCTTCCTGCCTACCGACAAAAAATTGCAAGGCGACCAGTCGCTAATCCAGTCGGGACTTATGCTGTCGGGTGCAAACTATGCATGGCAAAACCTTCCTATTCCCGAAGGCATCGAGGACGGCATCCTCACCGCCAAGGAAATCAGTTTTATGGACCTGCGCAAGACCGACTTGGTTGTACTTTCAGCCTGCCAGACAGCACTTGGCGAAATAACAGGCGAAGGAGTGTTCGGATTGCAGCGCGGATTCAAAAAAGCAGGTGCTCGTACCATTATTATGAGCCTATGGCCAGTTGACGACAATGCCACACTGCTGATGATGACAGAATTCTACAACAACCTTACAAAAGGCATGACCAAGCGTGAAGCTTTCAATGCAGCACAAAGCGTGGTAAAGAAAACCAAAGGCTTTGAAAACCCAAGATACTGGGCAGCGTTCATAATGCTGGATGGAAACGAAAAATGATTGACGAATTACGATTTACGATTTTAGATTGAATGACAAGATGCAAAAGGATTTATTTTTGGGGGCTAAAAGGCTAAAAGAAGAAAAGGCTAAAAGTCTAACTGTCGAGCAGAAGACCTGTCTGACAGTCAGCCAGACCGTTAGACTGAAAAGACAGTTAGCCTTCAAGCCCCGAAAACCTAGAAACAGCGCAGCCACAGAAAGTACGGACACAAAATTTTGCGTCTCAACAAAAACGCCGTCAGGCATAGGAACTCGAAACATAGAAACTTATATACATAAAAACTTAGTACAGTCGCGGCGCGCCACGACTCAACAAGAAACCCAGAAACCTAGAAACCTAGAAACTTGAAACAGATAAACAAATATAATATGAAAAAGTTAATATCATTAGTTTTCTTTGTGCTTTTGTACTGCGTATCATTCTCGCAAAACGAGAAACCAGAAAAAATATTCAATGCTGAAATGTATGACATTTTAGGCGATGCATGTTATCAAATAGGCGATTACCATTATGCGTTGATTTATTATGAACAGTCGGCGAAAGGCAAAAAAAAGATTCTAGGCAAAAATAATCTCGAATATGCCAAATCCCTCGCTACTATTGGTTGTGTATATTCCGATATGGGAAATGAAAAAAAAGCTGCAAGTTATTTAAAAAAGGCATCAGATGCTATCAATGGTGACAACATGGATAAAGCGCGATTGTATATGCATATTGGAACGATATTTAATAGTAAGGGAGACTACAAGAATGCTTTAGAATGTTTTTTTCAAGCATTGGAAATAACAGAACAAGTCCTTGACGAAAAAAATACAGAATATGCAGAATTGCTAGAAAATATAGGCTATACATATTTGAATATGGGGAACTTCGAGAATGCACTAAATTATATCAACCAAGCATTAGGCATATACAATCCGAATGATTTGAAATATACGGGATTGCTAAACGATATTGGAATGATATATTATAGTATTGGTGACAATCAGAGAGCTCTGACATTTCTCACACTATCACATGTTTTAATGAACAAATTTTATGGTGATGAACTTCCTGAAGATGCAACAACTATAAGCAATATTGGTCTTATTTATTGCGATATGGGCGACTACCAGAAAGCACTGGAATACGATTTGCGAGCAATGGAAATCAGGGGAAAAGTACTCGGCGAAGAACATTCTGATTACATCGCATCCCTGAACAACATCAGTATAGTGTATGGAGAAATAGGAGACTACTACAATGCACTGAAATATATGCAACAGGCACTAGAGACCATAAAAAAGAAATCGGGAGAAAATAATTATGACTATGCAAGGTCACTTGTTAACATTGGCAATATCTACAATAAAATGGGAGACAACCAGAATGCCCTTAAACATCTATCACAAGCGCTTAAAATTCAAAAAAGCACTATCGGGGAAGAACATCCAGATTATGCAGCTTCGTTAGACAATATCGGAAACGTATACAAATGCATGGGCGTTTATCCAAACGCCATAAAATATTATACACAAGCAAACGGTCTTTACAAAAAGGTTTCGGGAGAAAAACATCCAGATTATGCAAAGTCGTTGAACAATATCGGTACAGTTTATACCGCAGCCGGTGATGGCAAAAATGCATTAAAGTATTATAATCAGGCACTCGAAATTATAGGAACAGCATACGGAGAAGACCATTACATGTATGCCAAACTATTAGGAAACATTGGGTTAGCGCATTCTATAGAGAACAACTACACAGAAGCCATAAATGCGAACAAACAAGCTACAGATATAAGCAAAAGCAATCTAATAAAGAATTTTTCTTTTATGACCGCACATGAACGTGAAGCATACTGGAACGCTCATAACAATTATTTTTCTCAAAATATTAATTATGCCTACAACGCACAAGACAATGCTCTCGCTACAAAAGTAGCATACGACAGTGAACTTATTACCAAAGGTTTGCTCCTTGCTTCGGAAATAAGCGTGAGCAACATAATAATGGAAAGTGACAACCAAGAGCTCATTTCAGAATACGAGGCAATGAGATATATGCATAAAATACTCGTTCAGGAACTCGAAAAGCCTATTAAAGAACGTGCTTACAAATGCGATGTGCTTGAAGCAGAAATACAAAAAAAAGAACGCCACATTATGGAAAACTGTAAGGAGTTCGGAGATGTAACACATTTTATTAAAATTAACTGGGAAGAAGTGCAAAATTCGCTTAAAGACAACGATGTTGCAATTGAATTTTCGAACTTTACAAAAAATGACACAACAATATACATGGCACTCGTCCTTACCAAGAATATGGAAGCCCCTGTATGCGTTCCACTTTTCGAGCAGTCGGAAATGCAAAAACTGCAGCGCGGTGGTACTTCTACGAATACCAAAACATCAGCCACCGATGAAAACCGTGGCGCAACCGCAATTGCTGGAAAACGCCAGGGAATATACGAATCAGCAGGGCTATACGAAATGATATGGAAGCCGATGGAGAAATATTTCCCCGCAAATCCGCGAATTTACTTTGCACCGTCGGGAATGTTGCACCAGATTGCCATTGAATATGCTCCAGTTGACAAAGGCAAACTTATTTCGGACAAGTACGAAATGTACCGAGTATCCTCCACGCGCTACCTTGCTATGGACTATACTACAAATCCGTTGGAAAATTCAGTCCTCTATGGCGGCATCTACTACGACAGCGACACCACCACAATGAAGCAAGAAAGCGAACGTTACTCGGACCGTAGTGCAACCTATACTTCGTTTGCCGATTTCAACAAAGGCGAAGACCATGCTTCATTGCCATATCTGCAAGGCACAAAGAAAGAAGTCGAGGTCATCGCCGACAAGATGAAGAAAAAGAATATTTCCACCACGCTATACGAAGGCAATCAAGCAAGCGAAGAATCGTTCAAGGCTCTTTCGGACAGCGTCATTTCCGTATTGCACATCGCTACTCACGGCTTCTTCATGCCATCGTCCGAAAAGCTTTCGGGCGACCAGTCGCTTGTACAGTCGGGACTTCTGCTGGCGGGAGCAAACCACGCTTGGCAGAACCAGCCACTACCCGAAGATGTTGAGGACGGCATTCTCACCGCCAAGGAAATCAGTTTCATGGACTTGCGCAACACCGACTTGGTGGTGCTTTCGGCTTGCCAGACTGCGCTCGGTGAAATCACAGGCGAAGGCGTTTTCGGATTGCAGCGCGGATTCAAGAAAGCAGGTGCGCGCACCATCATCATGAGCCTTTGGCCAGTTGACGACAATGCTACACTGCTGATGATGACTGAATTCTACACTAATCTAACCAAAGGAATGTCGAAGCGCGAAGCTTTCAATGCAGCACAAAGCGTGGTAAAGAAAACCAAAGGCTTCGAGAATCCAAGATACTGGGCAGCGTTCATAATGCTGGATGGAAACGATAAATGATTTACGATTTTAGATTGACGATTTTAGATTGAATGACAAGATGCAAAAGGATTTATTTTTGGGGGCTAAAAGGCTAAAAGAAGAAAAGGCTAAAAGTCTAACTGTCGAGCAGAAGACCTGTCTGACAGCCAGCCAGACCGTTAGACTGCAAGACTGTTAGCCTTCAAGCCCCGAAAACCCAAAAACGGCGAAGCCACAGAAACCTAGAAACTTAGAAACCAGAAACTTGAAACATAAAAACTTATATACATTAAAACTTAGTACGGTCGCGGCGCGCCACGACTCAACAAGAAACCAAACTTTAAACGTTGAACATTAAACTAGAAACATAGAAACGGCGCAGCCATAGAAACTTAACCGCCATGAAGAAAATATTATCACTCACAATTCTCGCACTTTTGTGCAACCTGCTGTTCTCGCAAAACGATGCTACCGCCATATACCACATGGTGGACTCCATAAAAAAAGTTGGCGACAGCTATTATAATGTCCAAAATTACAAAGATGCAATTGCTAAGTATAGCGAAGCCGCTGAACTTGCCAAGAAGGTTGATAATGGAAACAACTCATATTATGCCATGGCAATTTACAATTTGGCATACGCTTATTCAAAAAACGGTGAGCATCAGAAATCCGTGAATAATTACATCATTGCAAAGGACGTATATGGAGGTCTCAATGGAACTGAAAATATTAAATATGCGGCACTGCTCAGTCAGATTGGTCTTGAATATAAAAATATGAATGAGCTCCAGAATGCTTTGAAATACTTAGTTCAAGCGTTGGACGTTAGAAAAAAAGTAGTAGGAATCGAACACACCGACTACATGAAAACACTAAATAGCATTATCTCCATCTGCAAGGAAATGCAAGACTATCAAAACACTATCAAATATTATCTGGAGGTTCTGGAAGTCAAGGAGAAGACAATTGGAACAAACAATAACGATTACGCATCGACATTGACCAACATAGCATCTACATATTGTACCATAAAAGACTATCCGAACGCATTGATATATTTCACGAAACTGGGAGAAGTACAAAAAAACACTCTTGGAGAGAATAATCCAGACTATATACAGAATGTTTTCAACATCAGCTTAATGTATTACAAAATGGACGACTACACAACCGCATTGAAATATGCCCTTCCTATAGTGGACACCTACGACAAGACACCTGCCAAATATGCCGATCTTCTTACCATGTTAGGATATTCGTATTATTCTCTTGAGGATTATCAAAACTCATTGAAATATAGTGTTCCTGCAATGGAAATGAAGAAAACCTTATACGGCGAAGAAAATAGAGGCTTCATATCGGCTCTTACCATGGTGGGCAACGCATATTATGCCACAAAGGACATCCCAAACGCAATGAAGTATATAACTCAACTTGAAGAAATACAGGAGAAAATCGGAGATAATAGTATAGAGTATTCGAAGACCGTCAGCAAAATCGGAAACCTGTATTTCGACATGGGCGACTACTATAACTCTTTGAAATATTTTCTCAAAACGACAAAAGGAGCCGAAGACAACCCTGTCGATTATGCAAAAGCGCTCAGTGCCATAGGAGCTGGATATTATTATATTGGCGACTACTTGACCTCGTTGAAATATCACCAGCAGGCACTGGAAATAAGAAAAAAAACTCCTGGCGAGAATTCTTCCGATTACTTTGAATCATTGCATCACCTCGGTGCCGTTTATGAAGGTCTGGAAGATTATAAAACTGCAATGAAATATTATCAGCAGGTGCTGGACTATAATAGGAAAAACAAAGGCGAAAATTCGCCCGAATATGCAAATATACTTAACAATATAGGTAATATATTTTTATTGAAAGATGATTACTCCGGTGCATTAAAATATTACCAGCAGACGTTGGAGATAAGAAAGAAGGCGTGCGGCGAAAATTCTATCGACTATGCAAATTCACTGAATAACATCGGAGTCACTTATAAATATATGGGCGATTACCAGACCTCAAGGAAATATCTTGTTCAGGCATTAGAAACATGCAAAAAGGTATATGGGGAGAATCATCCCGAATATGCTAAAAAACTAAACAATATTGGCGACGACTATTTGAATATGGCTGACTATCAGAACGCTTTGAAATGTTATATGCAGGCCGCCGACATTCGCAAGCGGGCACTGGGCGAAGAACATCCCGACTATGCCTTATCGCTTACAAGTATTGGTTCCGTGTATAGGCAAATGGCAAACTTTCAGGAGTCAATGAAATATTATACCCAAGCATCGGAAATCATAAAAAAGTTTTGGGGCGAAAACAATTTAGATTATGCAAGAGCATTGAGCACTATAGGCAATTTATATCTTGACATGGAAGATTACAAGAATGCTTTGATGTATCATAACCTTGCATTGGAAATAATAGGGAAAGCAAATGGAAAGGAACATCCTTACTATGCAAATGAACTTAATAATATCGGTCTTATTTATAATCATAAATGCGACTACATGACCGCACTGAAATATTTTATGCAGACACTGGAAATATACAAAAAGATTTATGGAGACGAACATATAAAGTGTGCTATACCGCTTAACAATATCGGCATTGCATATAAAGAAATGGGAAACCATAAGAATGCCTTGAAGTATTATACGCAATCGCTTGAAATTCGGAAAAAGTTTTATGGAGAGAATAATCCCGAATATGTATCTTCGCTTAATAATATTGCAATGGTATATGATGATCTGTGCGACTACCAGACTGCCCTGAAATATTATACGCAAGTATTGGATTTCCGTAAAGGCTTTTATGGAGAGAATAATCCCGAATACGCATCTGCGCTTAGTAACATTGGCATTACTTATCTGAATATGGATGACTACCAGAATGCCTTGAAATACAATTTACAGGCGATGGAAATACGTAAAAAGACGCTTGGGGAAGAACATCCCGACTATGCTATGTCGCTTCATAATGTTGGATTGCTCTATAATAAAATGGGCGACTACCAAAACGCAGCGGAATACCTTATTAAAGCATTGGAAGTAAAGGAAAAAATATACGGCGAGTATCATCCACAATTTGCAAGGTCGTTGTCTTGTGTAGGCAATTTGTTTGTTGATATGAAAGAATATGAAGATGCGTTGGAATATCATAAGCATGCAATGAAAGTCATAAAAAAATTTTTCGGAGAAGAACATCCCAGTTATATATTATCGCTTAATAATATCGGAATTATATATAAGCATCTGAAAGATTACCCAAATTCATTGAAATGTTTTACGCAAGCACTGGAAATAACAAAAAGAATTTTTGGCGAGAATCACCCCCAATATGCAACAGACCTAACCAATATGGGCAACACATATTACCAAATGGGAGACTACGCAAATGCCATAAAGATAAATAAACTTGCCATCGACAAGCACAAAAGCCATCTGAGCCGCAACTTTTCATTTATGACTGCCCACGAGCGCGAAGCATACTGGAATGCCAACAGGCAATATATCCAATGCAACATTATATATATGTCACAATTGCCCAACGACACCATGGCTACAAAAACATCGTATGATGTAGAACTAATAACCAAAGGTTTGTTGCTCGCCTCTGAAATCAGCGTGACAAACATAATTATGGAAAGCGGCAACAATTCACTGATTTCCGATTACGAAGCGATGAAAACCATGCAGATGCAACTTAACAAGGAACTTGACAAACCTGCCGGCAACCGTGAATACAACTGCGATTCGCTTGAAAACGAGATAAGGAAAAAGGAAAGGCTCGTTATGGAAAACTGCAAGGAGTTTGGCGATGTAACGCATTTCATAAAAATAGATTGGAAGGAAGTGCAAAAGTCACTGAAAAACAACGATGTCGCAATTGAATTTTCCAGTTACATCAAGAAAGATACGACATGGTATGTTGCACTTGTGCTTACAAAGGGCATGGAAGCGCCAGTATGCGTGCCGCTTTTCAATCAGTACGAACTGCAAAAGATGATTCGTGGTGTAGCTCCGGCAAGAACAGAGACACCAGCCGACGACGAAAACCGTGGGGCAGTGTCGGTTTCGGCAAAGCGGCAGGGAATTTACGAATCTACCGAATTATACAGGGCACTTTGGAAACCTATGGAAAAATATTTTCCTGAAAATCCGCGCATATATTTTGCACCAACGGGAATGTTGCATCAGGTGGCCATCGAGTATGCTCCAATAGGAGAAGGGAAACTCATCTCCGACAAATACGAGATATACCGTGTGTCATCCACTCGCTTCCTTGCTATGGACTACGCAGTAAAACCGATGACCACTTCAACACTTTACGGAGGCATCTACTACGATAGCGACACCACAACCATGAAACGTGAGAGTAACCGATATTCAACCCGCAGCGCAAGCTATACTTCGTTTGCCGCATTCAACAAAGAAGAGGAGCATGGAAGTGTAAATTATTTGCCTGGCACAAAGACAGAGGTCGAAGACATTGTGAGTACACTAAAGTCGAAAGGGAAAATGTCGACAACACTATACGAAGGTTCGCAGGCAAACGAGGAATCGTTCAAGGCATTGTCGGGTAAGGATATTTCAGTATTACACATTGCAACCCACGGATTTTTCCTGCCCACCGATGAAAAATTGCAGGGCGACTTCTCGCTTATACAGTCGGGACTTATGCTGTCGGGAGCAAACTATGCTTGGCAAAACCTACCAATCCCCGAAGGCGTTGAAGATGGCATCCTCACTGCCAAGGAAATCAGCCAGATGGACTTGCGCAAGACCGATTTGGTTGTACTTTCGGCCTGCCAGACAGCCTTGGGTGAAATTTCCAGCGAAGGCGTGTTCGGCTTGCAACGCGGCTTCAAGAAGGCAGGTGCGCGTACCATAATCATGAGCCTCTGGCCGGTTGACGACAATGCCACCCTACTGATGATGACAGAATTCTATTCCAACCTTACAAAAGGCATGACCAAGCGCGAAGCCTTCCTTGCAGCACAAAACAAGGTAAAGACTACTGCAGGGTTCGAAAACCCGAGGTACTGGGCAGCGTTTATTATGCTGGACGGAAACAAATAATGATTTACGAATTACGATTTACGATTTTAGATTGATGCCGACAAGATGCAAGGGGGATTTACGATTTACGATTTTAGATTGATGCCGACAAGATGCAAGGGGATTTATGAATTACGAATTACGATTTTAGATTGAACGACAAGAAGTAAATGTGTTCTACGAACTGAATTCCAAACTGTTACGATAAATTAAAGACAAATATAACAACAAGGACAACTTTTTCCTAGAATTGCGCGGGCTGAAAGCCCAACGAGCGTAATAGGTTGAGGCAACACCTCAAACCTATATGGACGAACAACCGCGCCCTGAAAGGGCAAAAGCAAAGGAATTTACGATTTGAACGCCAAGAACGCGAAAAGGCTCAAAGCCATCTGTCCAGGCGCAATTCATTGCGTCTCAGAAACGGCGAAGCCATTGAAACGCCGTAGGCATTGAAACATGAAACCCAGAAACCTTAAACGGCGAAGCCATATAAAATCCTTGAATCTTCAGGGAGAAAAAAACTGCAAATATTGTCGCTTGTGAAAAAAAATGTAATTTTGCAATATAAACTAAATGCAAAAGATTATGAGTTACTCACAAATGGCACAATTGGAATTGATGAACGCAGCGGCCAACATCACTTCTCAGGAAGATTTGGACGAGTTGAGATTGATACTTTCGCATTTCTTTGCAGAGCGTGCGCAGAGGGATATTGACAAGATGTGGGACGAAGGAACATTCGACCAGAAAAAACTAGACGAGTTGCGCGGACAGCATCTTCGTACACCTTATAACACACTCTGATTGGCAATGAGATACATAGTACTTGATACCAACTGCCTAATTCAAGCTTTGCCTTCAAGAAGTATGTACCATAAGATATGGACAGATTTTCTTGCTGGCAAGTATCGCTTATGCGTAAGTAATGAGATTTTATCCGAGTATGAGGAAATACTGGCAATGTACACCACCCCAGAAATAGCGCACAATGTAGTCGAAGCCATTGCCAGACATCCGTTGACGTTATACAGAGAGTCGTACTATCACTTCCATTTGCTTGCCGACATTGACAAGGACGACGACAAGTTTGTTGATTGCGCTATTACAGCAGGTGCCGATTATATTGTTACCGAAGACAACCATTTCAACTGCCTTAAGCAAATTCCGTTTCCACAACTTAATGTGCTGACACTTGACGAGTTTAACACGATTTGCAATAATTAGACAACCCTCATTAAGAGCCTTTTCCCCTATTTTGTGACAACGTGAAACCATAAACGGCGAAGCCCTCAACGAAGTTAAACGTTAAACGTTGAACCAGAAACGGTGTCAGCCATTGAAACTAGAAACGGCTTTAGCCATTGAAACCTGAAACCCAGAAACGGCGCCAGCCATAGAAACCAGAAACGTGAAACAGCGAAGCCATTGAAACTTAGAAACGCCGCAGGCACAGAAACGCCTCATCCCCTCTGTACAGGCGCAATTCATTGCGCCTCAGAAACGGCGAAGCCACTTTAAACGTTGAACCAGAAACATGAAACGAGAAACATTGAAACGCCGCAGGCATAGAAACGTGAAACGGCGTAGCCATTGAAACGGCGTCAGCCGTAGAAACTTTAAACGTTGAACCAGAAACGTGAAACGAGAAACGGCGTAGCCATTGAAACGTGAAACATTTATACAGGCATTGTACTCATCTCGTCAATCGAAACAAAAAAGGCTGTCGAGCTCGCAAGCATGACAGCCTTTTTAGTTTTTCAACCTTTTCTTAATCCATATAGGCAATTTTCTTATCGTCACGAGTCTTGGCAGCCGGATCTTCATCCTTATAACCTAAGGTAACTGTAAGATATATCTCATAGTTTTCGGGAAGGTTCAACGATTTTACAAAGTCGGCAGCAGAATCGGAATTTATGTATTCGCGGCAGCAACCTACAGCGCACGAACCTATATTCATAGACTCGGCAGCAAGCAAAATGTTCTGTACCAGCATACCGCAATCGCTCATTCCCCAATACTGAGTTGTATCGTACGCAACAACAAGCAATGTAGGAGCATGGAAGAAAACACTCGCATTTTCGTCAGAATAACGTCCTTTTGCTTCCGGACGTCTCTGTATCATGTCAGCGATAACAGCCTTGTTCAGATTCTCAATTGTTTCCTTATCCCTTATTACACGAATTTCCCATGGCTGCGAATTTCTTGCGCTTGGTGCATTAATTCCACAATCAAGTATTGTCTGCAACTCCTCAGCCTTTATTTGTTCGGGCTTGTATGCACGTATGCTCCTGCGGCTCATTATGCATTCAACGACTTTGTTTCCTGCTTCTGACACCTGCTTTTCCGATTTCATATTATTATCTCCTGATTCAGAAACTTGCTGTTCCGATTCTTTCTTGTTTGCATTAGCATCGGAACTATTGTTACACGATACCATACCGAATAAAACTATAAACAACAATAAAAACCAATTTTTCATATACATATATTTAATTTGATTATGTGCAAACAAGAATAGGGAAAGCCAAATTTGGTATTCCCTATCCTGTAAGTCCAATAAGAAACACTACTATTTCTTTGCAGCTGCACGCTGTTCCAAGTGCTTCTGGTAGCGGTTACGGAACTTATCAACACGACCAGCGGTATCAACAAGCTTAATCTTACCTGTGTAGAACGGGTGCGATGTATTAGAAATTTCAAGCTTGTACAAAGGATACTCAACACCATCAACAACGATTGTTTCCTTAGTGTTAGCAGTTGACTTTGTAATGAACACGTTTTCGTTAGACATGTCCTTGAAAGCTACCAAGCGATACTTATCAGGATGTATTCCCTTTTTCATTGTATTTAACTTTTAATTATTCTTACTAATTTTTGGACGGCAAAGGTATATCTTTTTTTTCAATCCACAAAATTCTGTTGAAAAATATTCCAACATTTTTCATTTCCCCAACCGCAAGTGCTAACATGCTATTTTACACGTATCTTACGCCCTAGTTTCAAGACTGTATTTGCAGTAAGGTTGCTATTGAGGGAACAAATCTTACTTACAGAAGTACCGTATCTGCGTGCAATTGCGCTCAATGTGTCGCCCTGGCGGATAGTATGCCACGTGCCTCCACCGCTACTTGCCACAGCAGATCCCGACGAAGAAGAACCATATCTGGATGTTGAATTAAGTTTGTTTCGAGGCAAAACCAAAGTATCGCACCTCAACGAAGAATCTTGCCAGCTTACAATTGTTTCAGGGTCGAAAGGAAAACCTTTATACCTTGTTTCAAAATGAAGATGCGGACCCGTACTATGTCCTGTACTTCCTCCCAATCCGATAGCTTCACCAACATTAACAGGTTCGTTTTCCTGTACAAGAATCTTCGACAGATGTCCGTAATAAGTTTCCAATCCATTGGCATGACGGACTACAATAAGATTGCCATATCCGCCACAATCACCGGCAAACCTCACCTTACCCTCGAAAGCGGAACGGACAGTATCACCTATATGCAAAGGAATATCGCTACCAGTGTGAGCTCGACCATGACGCATTCCATACTTCGAAAAAACAAAACCCTGACGCGGCATACAAAAATCCGACAAATCCTCAACCAATGCCAAAACTATTGTATCTGGAAGCGTAGAAATGTCAAAATTCCTATAAGCATTATGGTCGTTTGTTTTCCAGTCGGATGCATAAACTTCAGAATTAACATGCTTTGGTGCTGGGAGTGACAACGAATCCCATGTCATATCATTGTAAATCAAAATCTTAACATACTTATCTTTGGTGGATAAAGTATCTATTGGAGTTCTTGTCTCATTCTGCGCAAATATTTCAACAGATATGAACGATAAAAACAATATCAACAATCTTTTCATGCTGCGAAAATAATAAAATGTATAGAATACGCAAGTTTTCTTTAATTATTCATATAGAAACAAGCATAAAAAATATACTGCAAAACACATTTGTACTATAAATGCAAACACCAGACATGGCTATTACTAGTTCCCCAAAATTTTATGTGCAGCCAAAAGAAAAAAGCAAGCGTTTAATTAAAACACTTGCCTTCTATCTCGCAGTCCGGCGGGGAATCGAACCCCGATTACCAGAATGAAAATCTGACGTCCTAACCATTAGACGATCGGACCAACGTTCCCATCGTTTTGGGACTGCAAAAATAGTGCATCAATACGACATGACAAAATGTTTTTTAATTTTTTTTCAAAAAATGTTGGGCTTAGTATAATACAACCACATAAATCATTATAAATCAAAATATTAAATACAAATAAACAAAGATGGTGCTTTATATCTAGCGGATAGAATATCCTTATATTCTCATCTTCGTGATTGCAAATCCCGAAGGACAGTTGTTTTAATTCGTACTTTCAATCATAACTGGTATAGTGTCAAGACTTTCAAACGAATGAGAATCATACATACCCCAAAAGTATTTGGGGAAAACATAAGTCCATGTATCTGGCATTTCCCTTTTATGTACAACGCACTCTACTTCAGATGTAATGGGACATTGACGAATATCAAACGAAATTTCCACATTAGAATGTATTGGCATAATTCTACCATACACAATACAATATCTAGAGAAATCTATGTCCAAACTTCCTCCAATTCTCTCAAAATCACTATTGTTATGAATAACTGCGACAATTGTGTCCGTCGCGTACGAATATACCGTGTCTGATCCAATAACTTCGTATGTAATGCCAACATTGCCACACGAGAAAAGGCTATCAAGATAGGTTGTAACATTTTCATCTGGTATTATCATTGGAAAAGTATCCCAATATTCCGTACAATCATTTATCGTCGTATCACCCTGCTGGTTTATCAGCGAATCTTCTCCCCCATGATGCTGCTGCTCTTCGTTCGGGATAATCGGTTCAGGTTCTTCGCATCCAACAAACATCATCAGTCCTATTGCTACAACAAGTAATGATATTAAAACTATTTTTTTCATGGCTCAACATTTTAAATTATTTCGTCACAAATATACGCATTGTTTTTCTAATGTGCAATAAAAATTTGGATTTCGATAGCTAAAACAACGTTTCGTGTCTGACGGATAAAATATCCTTATATTCTCATCTTCGTGATTGCAAATCCCGAAGAACGGCGACATCAGATTACATACCAACAATTATACATTATTCCCTGCAAGGGTTTGCAATGCGTTGCGATGGATTACATAAAAAAGGTCGGATTTGTATTTCCGACCTCACTATTTTAAAGAAATAATATCCTATTCTTCCATTGCAGCAACGATTTCGTCCGTCATTTCCATATTGTGGAAAACGTTTACAACATCGTCGTCGTCTTCGAGAACGTCTATGAGCTTCAAAACGCCCTTTGCATCATCTGCAGAAATAACCTTGGTGTCGTTCGGGATTCTTCTGAGTTCGGCACAAGTAGGAACAATGTTCATTTCTTCCAACTTCTTGTTTACGTTGCCAAAATCTTCAAACGAGCAAGTTACGGTTATAGTTTCTTCATCTGCTTCGATGTCTTCTGCACCAGCGTCAATAATTTCAAGTTCGAAATCGTCCATGCTGATAGAATCCGACATTGGAATCTCGAAAACGCCCTTGCGTTCGAACAAGAAGCTCAAAGATCCGTTAGTACCGAGAGTGCCATTGAACTTGTTGAAAGCTGCACGTACCGACGAAACTGTTCTGTTGTTGTTGTCCGACAAGCATTCAACGAAAAGAGCGATACCATGAGCTGCGTATCCTTCGAAAGTGATTTCCATGAAGTTTGCTCCGTCCTGATCACCTTTCTTGATAGCTCTTTCGATATTGTCCTTAGGCATGTTAACACCCTTTGCATTCTGGACTGCAAGCCTCAATTTTGCGTTATAGTTAGGATCGGTTCCTCCGCCTTCCTTTACTGCTATTGTTATTTCCTTTGCTAACTTTGAGAAAATCTTAGATCTCTTAGCGTCCAATGCGCCCTTCTTTCTCTTAATCGTTGACCATTTATTATGTCCTGACATATAAATATATATTTATGTTAAACTTCTAATTCTAGAATTGAGGTACAAAATTACAAAATAATTTTTTTACAGCATACTTTTATGCAAAAAAAATAAAAATAGGGATGGAAAACCACCCCTATTTTTCACATGCAATAATTTTTAATACAAAACTGTTACAGTTCCATCATATACTCTTTCTCCTGTATTCAGGTAAATAATATACAGATACGGACCTGCAGGAGCCTTTCCTCCGTTTCTCATGATACCGTCCCATGGTTCACCATTATCTTCCTGGTGAACGAGCTGACCCCAACGATTATATACATAAATATGGGACTTCGGGAACATTTCAATGTTTTCAATTATCCATGTATCGTTGATACCATCGCCATTGGGAGTAAACACGTTCGGTATCTTTATGCAGTCCTCGTAGCTCTGGTTGAGGGTTACGTCTACCGAATATGAGCACTTGTTAGCATCTACGACGCTTACGGTGTAGTCGCCGGCAAACAGGGCGGGGATGACGGGCTGGTCGGTGTAGCGTTCCGACCATCCGTACATGTACGGTGCTGTGCCGCCTACTGCAACTATCTCTATCTGGCCGTCGTTGTTGCCCTTGCACGACGGGTCGGTGCCTTCTGCTGTGATGGTTAGCGGTTCGGGCTCAACTATGTAGATGTTATGCGTCTCCTGGCAGCCGTTGGCGTCCATAGCTGTAATCTCGTAGCCGCCTTCCGACAGGTTGCTGTATACAGACCGTCCGGTGGTTGAGCTGTAGCCGTTGAACAGCGTGT